>WLWD01000693.1_pt1 | contig 37523 bp, 23 predicted proteins | sample 6712731 | NCBI WGS metagenome assembly WLWD01 (sample SAMN12718690, study PRJNA576275) | sponge metagenome | isolation source: marine sponge | host: Mycale hentscheli | place: New Zealand: South Island, Marlborough, Capsize Point | collected 2014-11-01 | reverse complement strand
ATAATGGTAAGTCTCTAGGCATGCACTACTGTTATCATTGTACATACACATACTAATACTAACACTGCATTCACGAAGTAGTACTGCACACGAAGTGCTAACACTGTGCACACACACATAGTGCTAACACTCTGCACACACATAGTACTAACACTGTGCACGCACATAGTGCTAGCACTGTGCACACACATAGTACTAACACTGTGCACACACATAGTGCTAGCACTGTGCACACACGTAGTACTATTACTGTGCATGCACGTAGTACTAACACTGTGCACGCACATAGTGCTAACACTGTGCACACACATAGTGCTAACACTGTGCACACACATAGTACTATTACTGTGCATGCACATAGTGCTAACACTGTGCACACACATAGTACTAACACTGTGCATGCACGTAGTACTAACACTGTGCACGCACATAATGCTAACACTGTGCACACACATAGTGTTAACACTGTGCACACACGTAGTACTATTACTGTGCACGCACATAGTGCTATCACTGTGCACACACATAGTGCTATCACTGTGCACACACATAGTGCTAACACTGTGCACACACATAGTACTAACACTGTGCACACACGTAGTACTATCACTGTGCACACACATAGTGCTATCACTGTGCACACACATAGTGCTATCACTGTGCACACACATAGTGCTAGCACTGTGCACACACGTAGTACTAACACTGTGCACGCACATAGTGCTAACACTGTGCACACACATAGTGCTAACACTGTGCACACACATAGTACTAACACTGTGCATGCACGTAGTACTAACACTGTGCATGCACGTAGTACTAACACTGTGCACGCACATAGTGCTATCACTGCATGCACGTAGTACTATTAATACTGTGCACGCACATAGTGCTAGCACTGTGCACACACATAGTACTAACACTGTGCACACACATAGTGCTAGCACTGTGCACACACGTAGTACTATTACTGTGCATGCACGTAGTACTAACACTGTGCACGCACATAGTGCTAACACTGTGCACACACATAGTGCTAACACTGTGCTACTGTGCACGCACATAGTGCTATCACTGTGCACACACATAGTGCTAGCACTGTGCACACACATAGTGCTATCACTGTGCACACACGTAGTACTAACACTGTGCATGCACGTAGGACTAACACTGTGCACACACATAGTACTAACACTGTGCACGCACATAGTGCTAGCACTGTGCATGCACATAGTACTAACGCTATGCACGTAGTACTAACGCTGTGCACGCACATAGTGCTAGCACTGTGCACACACGTAGTACTAACACTGTGCACGCACATAGTGCTAACACTGTGCACACACATAGTGCTAACACTGTGCACACACGTAGTACTATTATTGTGCACACACGTAGTCCTATTACTGTGCATGCACATAGTACTAACACTGTGCATGCACATAGTGCTAACACTGTGCACACACATAGTACTAACACTGTGCACACACATAGTGCTAGCACTGTGCATGCACGTAGTACTAACACTGTGCACGCACATAGTGCTATCACTGTGCACACACATAGTGCTAGCACTGTGCATGCACATAGTGCTAACACTGTGCACACACATAGTACTAACACTGTGCATGCACGTAGTACTAACACTGTGCACGCACATAGTGCTAACACTGTGCACGCACATAGTACTAACACTGTGCATGCACATAGTACTAACACTGTGCATGCACGTAGTACTAACACTGCACGCACATAGTGCTAACACTGTGCACACACATAGTACTAACACTGTGCATGCACGTAGTACTAACACTGTGCACGCACATAGTGCTAACACTGTGCACACACATAGTACTAACACTGTGCACACACATAGTGCTAACACTGTGCACACACGTAGTACTATCACTGTGCACACACATAGTACTAACACTGTGCACGCACATAGTGCTAACACTGTGCATGCACGTAGTACTAACGCTGTGCACGCACATAGTGCTAGCACTGTGCATGCACGTAGTACTATTACTGTGCACACACATAGTACTAACACTGTGCATGCACATAGTGCTAACACTGTGCACACACATAGTGCTAGCACTGTGCATGACGTAGTACTAACACTGCATGCACGTAGAGTCCTAAAACCACTGGGACGCATAGTACTACATTGTGCACGCACATAGTACTACACACTGTGCACCACACATAGTGTAGCACTGTGCCATGACGCAGAGTACTAAACACTGGCATGCACATAGTGCAACACTGTGGCACACACATAGACTAACACTGTGCATGCACGTTAGTACTCACATGTGCACACGCGTTTTAATTTACTATACTGGAATGAGTAGTACTACCACTGTGCACGCAAATAGTGCTAACACTGTGCATGCACGTTAGTACTAACGCTGTGCACGGACCTAGTGCTAGCACTGTGACACGTAGTTCTATTATGTGCACGCACATAGTACTAACACTGTGCATGCACATAGTACTATTTCTGTGCACGCACATAGTGCTAGCATTGTGCACGCACGTAATACTATACTGTGCACGCACCTAGTGCTAGCACTGTGCACACACATAGTACTAACACTGTGCACGCACATAGTACTAACACTGTGCACGCACATAGTGCTAACACTGCATGCACGTATTACTGTGCACGCAAATAGTACTAACACTGCGCACGTAGTACTAACACTGTGCACGCACATAGTGCTAACACTGTGCCACCACAATAGTGCTAACAACGTGCACACACATAGCTGCTAACACTGTGCAACCAAAGTAGTTACTATCACTGTGCACACACATAGTGCTAGCATGTGCACACACGTCGTACTAACACTGTGCATGCACGTGAAGTACTAACACTGTGCAAGACGTAGATGCCTAACAATGTGCAATACAAATAGTGTTACACTGGGCACACACCTAGTTGAGTGCTAACACGTGCACACACGTAGTACAACACTGTGCACGCCAGTGCTAGCACTGTGCATGCACGTAGCTACAACACTGTGCATGCACATAGTGCTTCACTGTGCGTGCGTTACACACCATGTACTAACACTGTGCATGCACGTAAGTACTAACACGGTGCAACACACATGGCTAACACTGTGCCAAACACATAGTACTAACACGGGCAGAACGGGTAGTACTAAACACGTGCACACACATAGTGTAACACTGCTGCACACCACGTTAGTACCTAAACTGTGCACGCACATGTTGCTATCACGTGGCACACACATCGTGCTAGCCCTGTGCACAAACATAGTGCAACACTGTGCAACACATAGTGCTAGCAGGTGCGATGACGTAGCACTAAATGTGCACAAACATAGTTGCTACGCACTGGCACACCACATAGTCTGTAACACTGTGCACACACCCCATAGTGCTAGCACTGTGATGAGTAGCACTACACTGTGCACAACATAGTGCTAGTAGCCACTGTGCATGACGTAGTACTATTAATTATGTGCACGGAACATAGGTATCTAATTTACAAGTCTAAACACTGTGCACACACAATCGTACTAACACTTGTGCATGCACGTAGTACTAACACTGTGCCAAGCATAGTGCTAACACATGTGCACACACGTAGTATATTACTGAGGCCCGACATAGTGCTATCACTGTGCACACACATAGTGCTAGCACTGTGCACACACATAGTGCTAACACTGTGCACACACATAGTGCTAGCACTGTGCATGACGTAGCACTAACACTGTGCACACACATAGTGCTAGCACTGTGCATGACGTAGTACTATTAATACTGTGCACGCACATAGGTAATATAATTTACAAGTCTCACCTGGGATGAACTAATAGTCTCTTCTATCATTGTGTTAACTTGATTTCATACTACACGTACATACATACATAGTGTCTTCTTCAGTTGTACAAGTATAACTTACTATGAAGTATCTGTATTTGCTAAGGAGCTATCAAATCATTGGCCATTACATTTAAAGTGACCTTTCTTAGCATATACATAGCTACACTCAACCAACTATGTACCACATATAGATGGGCATTAATTAGGACTGCACATGCCCTATTAATTGCCTTATTTAATTGTGTGATGTGCTGTGACATTTGCCCTGTGATTGGCTCTGCTACCAACATATACATGCATATATGTCTTACAGGGATGGAGCTGTAGTACAGGGAGCCATACGATGTCTACTACAGGGCCTAACATGCAGATCAGCTCTCTTTAAAGTCTCCATTGCTTGACTGTGGGTGGGTTGTCTGCTTACTCCACAGAGTCCTTTCCATCTAGTGAGTGACCTAAACTCAATACATGATAGTTCAATTCCTTGAATTGTACCTACATTTAGTGGTTGATTTATGTTTTGTTTTGTTGTTGTTGTTGTTTTGTTTTTTTTCCTTACTTTATTAATGAAATGGACATCGTATTGTCCATTTGATGGCCTAATATAAAAGACCGTTAGCAGGGTTTCATGCGTGATTTTCACTGGGGATGGGAGAGACTGTGTAATTAACCATGTGTCCACTTCATTGGGTCACCATGTGTCCACTTCATTAGATCACCATGTGTCCACTTCATTAGGTCACCATGTGTCCATTTCATTAGGTCACCATGTGTCCACTTCATACGGTCACCATGTGTCCACTTCATTAGGTCACCATGTGTCCACTTCACTAGGTCACCATGTGTCCACTTCATTAGGTCACCATGTGTCCACTTCACTAGGTCACCATGTGTCCACTTCATTAGGTCACCATGTGTCCACTTCACTAGGTCACCATGTGTCCACTTCACTACGTCACCATGTGTCCACTTCACTAGGTCGCCATGTGTCCACTTCATTAGGTCACCATGTATCCACTTCACTAGGTCACCATGTGTCCACTTCACTACGTCACCATGTGTCCACTTCATTAGGTCACCATGTGTCCACTTCATTAGGTCACCATGTGTCCACTTCACTAGGTCACCATGTGTCCACTTCACTACGTCACCATGTGTCCACTTCACTAGGTCGCCATGTGTCCACTTCATTAGGTCACCATGTATCCACTTCACTAGGTCACCATGTGTCCACTTCACTACGTCACCATGTGTCCACTTCATTAGGTCACCATGTGTCCACTTCATTAGGTCACCATGTGTCCACTTCATTAGGTCACCATGTGTCCATTTCACTAGGTCACCATGTGTCCACTTCATTAGGTCACCATGTGTCCACTTCATACGGTCACCATGTGTCCACTTCATTAGGTCACCATGTGTCCACTTCACTAGGTCACCATGTGTCCACTTCATTAGGTCGCCATGTGTCCACTTCATTAGGTCACCATGTATCCACTTCACTAGGTCACCATGTGTCCACTTCATTAGGTCACCATGTGTCCACTTCACTACGTCACCATGTGTCCACTTCATTAGGTCACCATGTGTCCACTTCATTAGGTACCATGTGTCCACTTCATTGGGTCACCATGTGTCCACTTCACTACGTCACCATGTGTCCACTTCATTAGGTCACCATGTGTCCACTTCACTAGGTCACCATGGTGTTTATTTCATTTTATTTCTATGAATTTGACTAGATTTTGATTATTGGGGAATGAGATGATTGATTGTAGCTGTGCTTTATACACTGATGCTCTAGCTTGCAGTAGTTGATGGAGGCCCGTGGAATGGAATGTTGTGGTTGAGGCAGTCTGACCACCACAAGTACATCATATAGGTTTGTGGTATGTAAAACTTGTCACTATACTGACCATATGTTGGTGTAGAGTGTGTAGGTAGGTGTTTACAATGCAGTCATATGCTGGGCATTGAAATCTGTGTGATGTGTATTTTGTGCAGTCATGTCATGTGCAGTCCTGTGTTGCTGGACTTTGTGTGTGTATTTTGTGCAGTTATGTGGGAGATCATTGTTGCTGAGAGTTGTAGTCAATATTTGTATGTTTGTGTGTTATTGGATATGAGTTGCTGCTGAAACTTATATTCAGTTAGTTGGGTATGGTCCACACAGTCAGAATGTTTGTGTGAATGTTTGTACTTCAGACTTAGTGGTCATTTTTAACTTATGTGACCAGTGACTAGAGGTAGTGATGAGGTTCTTATGTGCCAGTGACTAGAGGTATTGATGGGGTTCTCGTGTGACCAGTGACTAGAGGTAGTGATGAGGTTCTCATGTGACCAGTGACTAGACGAAGTGATGAGGTTCTCATATGACCAGTGACTAGAGGTAATGATGAGATTCTCATGTGACCAGTGACTAGAGGTAGTGATGAGATTCTCATGTGACTAGAGGTAGTGATGAGGTTCTCATGTGACCAGTGACTAGAGGTAGTGATGAGATTCTCATGTGACTAGAGGTAGTGATGAGGTTCTCATGTGACCCAGTGACTAGAGAGTAACATGAGATTCTCATGTGACTGATGTATTGATGAGGTTCTCATGTGACCTCGACTAGGGTCGTGCCATGAGCCATTGCTTATGTGTCAGTGACTAGAGGTATTGATGAGGTTCTCATGTGATCAGTGACTAGAGGTAGTGATGAGATTCTCATATGACCAGTGACTAGAGATAGTGATGAGGTTCTCATATGACCAGTGACTAGAGGTAGTGATGAGATTCTCATGTGACTAGAGGTAGTGATGAGGTTCTCATGTGACCAGTGACTAGAGGTAGTGATGAGATTCTCATGTGACTAGAGGTAGTGATGAGGTTCTCATGTGACCAGTGACTAGAGGTAGTGATGAATTCTCCATGTGATCTTGACGCTATGATGAGGTTCTCATGTGACCAGTTTACTAGAGGTGTGATGAGATTTCTCGAGTGACTAGAGGTGTATGAGAGCTCAGTGACTAGAGGTATTGATGAGGTCTCATGTACAGTGACTAGAGTAGGATGAGAGAGGGTAGTGATGAGGTTCTCATGTGACCAGTGACTAGAGGTAGTGATGAGGTTCTCGTGTGACCAGTGACTAGAGGTAGTGATGAGGTTCTCATGTGACCAGTGACTAGAGGTAGTGATTATGGTCTCGTGTGACCATAGAGGTAGTGGTTCTCGTGTGACCAGTGACTAGAAGTAGTGATGAGGTTCTCGTGTGACCAGTGACTAGAGGTAGTGATGAGGTTCTCATGTGACCAGTGACTAGAGGTAGTGATGAGGTTCTCGTGACCAGTGACTAGAGGAAGTGATGGGGTTCTCATGTAACCAATGACTAGAGATAGTGATGAGGTTCTCATGTGACCAGTGACTAGAGGTAGTGATGGGGTTCTCATATGACCAGTGACTAAAGATAGTGATGAGGTTCTCATGTGACCAGTGACTAGAGAAAGTGATGGGGTTCTCATGTGACCAGTGACTAGAGGTAGTGATGGGGTTCTCATATGACCAGTGACTAGAGATAGTGATGAGGTTCTCATATGACCAGTGACTAGAGGAAGTGATTGGGTTTTATATGACCATCGTAGAAGATAGTGATGAGTTCTCATATACCAGTGACTAGAGGTAATGATGAGATTCTCATGTGACCAGTGACTAGAGGTAGTGATGAGATTCTCATGTGACTAGAGGTAGTGATGAGGTTCTCATGTGACCAGTGACTAGAAGTAGTGATGAGGTTCTCGTGACCAGTGACTAAAGGTAGTGATGAGGTTCTCATGTGACCAGTGACTAGAGGTAGTGATGAGGTTCTCGTGACCAGTGACTAGAGGAAGTGATGGGGTTCTCATGTGACCAATGACTAGAGATAGTGATGAGGTTCTCATGTGACCAGTGACTAGAGGAAGTGATGGGGTTCTCATGTGACTAGTGACTAGAGGTAGTGATGAGGTTCTCATGTGACCAGTGACTAGAGAAAGTGATGGGGCTCTCATGTGACCAGTGACTAGAGATAGTGATGAGGTTCTCATATGACCAGTGACTAGAGGTAGTGGTGGGGTTCTCATATGACCAGTGACTAGAGATAGTGATGAGGTTCTCATATGACCAGTGACTAGAGGAAGTGATGGGGTTCTCATATGACCAGTGACTAGAGATAGTGATGAGGTTCTCATATGACCAGTGACTAGAGGTAATGATGAGATTCTCATGTGACCAGTGACTAGAGGTAGTGATGAGATTCTCATGTGACTAGAGGTAGTGATGAGGTTCTCATGTGACCAGTGACTAGAGGTAGTGATGAGATTCTCATGTGACTAGAGGTAGTGATGAGGTTCTCATGTGACCAGTGACTAGAGGTAGTGATGAGGTTCTCGTGTGACCAGTGACTAGAGGTAGTGATGAGGTTCTCATGTGACCAGTGACTAGAGGTAGTGATGAGGGTCTCGTGTGACCAGTGACTAGAGGTAGTGATGAGGTTCTCGTGTGACCAGTGACTAGAAGTAGTGATGAGGTTCTCGTGTGACTAGAGGTAGTGATGAGATTCTCATGTTACTAGAGGTAGTGATGAGGTTCTCATGTGACCAGTGACTAGAGGTTGTGATGAGATTCTCATGTGACTAGAGGTAGTGATGAGGTTCTCACGTGACCAGTGACTAGAGGTAGTGATGAGGTTCTTGTGACCAGTGACTAGAGGTAGTGATGAGGTTCTCATGTGACCAGTGACTAGAGAAAGTGATGGGGCTCTCATGTGACCAGTGACTAGAGAGTGATGAGGTTCTCATATGACCAGTGACTAGAGGTAATGATGAGATTCTCATGTGACCAGTGACTAGAGGTAGTGATGAGATTCTCATGTGACTAGAGGTAGTGATGAGGTTCTCATGTGACCAGTGACTAGAGGTAGTGATGAGATTCTCATGTGACTAGAGGTAGTGATGAGGTTCTCATGTGACCAGTGACTAGAGGTAGTGATGAGGTTCTCGTGACCAGTGACTAGAGGTAGTGATGAGGTTCTCATATGACCAGTAACTAGAGGTAGTGATGGGGTTCTCATATGACCAGTGACTAGAGGTAGTGATGGGGTTCTCGTGTGACCAGTGACTAGAGGTAGTGATGAGGTTCTCATGTGACCACTAAAGGTAGTGATGAGGTTCTCGTGTGCCAGTGACTAGAGGTAGTGATGGGGTTCTCGTGTGACCAGTGACTAGAGGTAGTGATGGGGTTCTCGTGTGATCAGTGACTAGAGGTAGTGATGAGGTTCTCATGTGACCTGTGCCTAGAGGTAGTGATGAGGTTCTCGTATGACCAGTGACTGAAGGTAGTGATGGGATTCTCATATGACCAGTGACTAGAGGTAGTGATGGGGTTCTCTTGTGACTAGTGACTAGAGGTAATGATGAGGTTCTCATGTGACCAGACTAGAGGTAGTGATGAGGTTCTCATGTGACCAGTGACTAGAGGTAGTGATGGGGTTCTCATGTGACCAGTGACTAGAGGTAGTGATGGGGTTCTCGTGTGACCAGTGACTAGAGGTAGTGATGGGGTTCTCGTGTGACCAGTGACTAGAGGTAGTGACGGGGTTCTCACATGACCAGTGACTAGAGGTAGTGATGAGGTTCTCATGTGACCAGTGACGAGAGGTAGTGATGAGGTTGTCATGTGACCAGTGACTAGAGGTAGTGATGGGGTTCTCATATGACCAGTGTAGTGATGAGGTTCTCATGTGACTAGTTACTAGAGGTAGTAATGAGGTTCTCATATGACCAGTGACTAGAGGTCGTCAGTCAATCTGTTGTCAATTAATCTGTCGTCAGTCAATCTGTTAGTCAGTCAATCTGTCGGTCAGTCAATTTGTCGTCAGTCAATCTGTTAGTCAGTCAATCTGTTAGTCAGTCAATCTGTTAGTCAGTCAATCTGTCATCAGTCAATCTGTCGTCAGTCAATCTGTCGTCAGTCAATGTGTCATCAGTCAATCTGTCAGTCAATCTGTCAGTCAATCTGTCGTCAGTCAATCTGTTAGTCAGTCAATCTGTCTGTCAGTCAATCTGTTAGTCAGTCAATCTGTCAATCAGTCAGTCAATCTGTTAGTCAGTCGATCTGTCAGTCAGTCAATGTGTTGTCAGTCAATCTGTTATCAGTCAATCTGTCGTCAGTCAATCTGTCAGTCAGTCAATCTGTCATCAGTCAATCTGTTAGTCAGTCAGTGTGTTGTCAGTCAATCTGTAATCAGTCAGTCAGTCAATCTGTCATCAGTCAGTCAGTCAATCTGTCAGTCAGTCACTCAATAAGTTTGTCAGTCTGTCAATAATTCTGTCTGTCAGCCTGTCACTGCTGTTGTATTTCAATTGAATGCCACACATTTTTTTTTTTTAATGACTCGGCTATAGTATTACTACGTTAATTTCATTATTTTTATCCTCATCGTCAGGATTTTTTTTTTCTAGTTATACATTGCTGTTATTGTTAATTATTATTAATAATAATATTATTAGTATTACTACTACTACCGCTGTTATTATTATTATTATATGTAGGTAATAATCCAAGTTGGCCTTCGCTTGTGATGGAGTCTAATTTACCAAAGGATCTGGTCATCCGGACTGCTGGGAATGTCATATGTCTACCATTCAGAGATCGTTTTCCATGAGCTGTTCTCTGGGAGCCTTGGGGTTCTCTGCAGTCACTCTACTGTATACATCTTCTATGAGACTGAACTACAAACTAGCTGTACTAGTTGTCATTTCACTGATTTCGTTTCATTCACACTCATATGATCTAGTAGACTTGGTAGCGTGACATGCTACAATTATTTGCAGAAAATCAAAGTTTAAAATGGGTGTATGTTAGCAGTAAGCTTGCTTGGTTCTGTTGTGGTGTGATTGAGGATCTGTTACTAAAACTGATGTATATTATTATTTTTATTCAGTTTTGTTTAAATAAGTAGAAGGCAGCAATAGCAAACATGAGTATACTAACTTGGCAAGTGTAAAATCGGAGTAAAGAATATCAGAACCCGTTATATCAAGGGAATGCTATTGCGACTATGGCCTCTACTTATAGATGCATTAGATCCAATTGCACACATTCCATATCCTGAGATACATGTACAAAAAGTCGTGTTGTAAGGTATATAATATACCATAGGTAGGAAGGCCATGCAGTTGCTATGCATTCAGTGTGGTGGGTGCTAACTACATAAACCTCATCATTGTACTAACTGCACGGCACATGGCAGTCTACGTTTGTCAGTGGTACATCTCGATTATTAATTTCATAGCTCCCATGACTTTCACATATATCTGACCTATTGCATCGCACATGATGACACTAACATTGCACAGGACCACAACCTCCACCTATTTTTTAACCTATGGCACATACACTGGAAGAAAAGTGGAATTTCCTGCTATAGGAAAGGTTAAGTATAGCTATCTCACAGATCACATGTCCTTCACATTTCCAACTTCAGGACAGATGAGCTGGTGGTAACCATTCCTGGTACTGTATAGGGCGTACTTTCCTTCACTATATCCTGAACATATCCTTGACATAAACTGCACTATTTCCTTTACATGCCATATGGTTTGTACTGCATATATCATATCACATTTCCTTCATATTTCCTGAATTAAAACTGAACCATTCCTGTACATTCTAGGTAGCTGTCTGTGCGAAAATGTGCAGCTTTCCTTTAGATTTCCTGTACTCAAAAACTGCACTTTTTATGCACCTTTCCTACACAAAGCAACTATTCTTCACACACCTTTCCTGCAGCAATCCTGAAGTTAAACTGCACTTTTTGTGCAACCTGTTCTACACAAATCCTGTACCTTCAAAATTTATCCATTGTTACCAGAATATGAATAAATAATTATGACCATGTACAAATAAATGAAAAAAATGATGCATCAGACAACAGTTCCTGAACTTTGGCTCTATCTCTGCAATATCTCAAGTTCATCTCTGCAACCTCTTTAGTTCATTCCTGCATTGACAAACAAACAAGGTAATGAACTCAACGGTAATACTTCAAACACTAGTATTGGTGATCAATGACTTGTACAAATTACAATCCTACATCCACAGATCCAATAACACTTAAAGAATCACCTAGATATCACTAATTAGCGTTTTCATACTTACTCAATAAAATTTAACAACACCGCGCTCTCTACTTGCTGTCGCAGCCTGTAAATCAGTCTAGTAAGATCACACAAGGCAGAAATTAGCTTAATCTTCACTGTGCCCACTACCGCGTGTACGGCACGCATATTGTGTTGATACCCTTTACCACCACCTCTTCTAACACTCCTGATTACTGAGGTAAAAGGTCGATAGTGCTAGGTTTCAAACTCGAAATTGGTAAAGGGTTTAATTTTAAAACACCAGATCATAAATGGTAAAGGGTTGCTGATACCACAGAAGTTCTCTACAGCAAGAGTGATAATACGCCTGTGTATCTCCTCTTCTGGTTCTGCTCTTACTGGCGTTCATGGATTTTTACGGTGAGTGAAAACACAACTGGTACGCTTATAGTGTACTCTGTTACTGTCCGCACTAGACTAAAGCGGTGTAAAACTGAACAACCGTATTGGTCAATTCAAAGACTGGTATTTCTTCAGTAGTGCCTCAAGTAGCATAGGGCAAGTATGTTAGTACCCTTCTCTCATTTTTGTTTTGCAGTTTCTAATAAGCCCATTAGCTACTGAATCAAATTTCTGTGGTCTTCATTGTTGCACCATAACTGTATTGTACTTGCTAGTGAGGAATTTTTAATGAAAACTATAAGCCATTTTTCTTTTGAAATTAATATATACAATAATATATTCAACAGTTGATGTCTCTTTAACTAAGCTTTACTGTATGAGAAATAGTGTTGACAGTACTTGGTGCCCTGTTGTCATTCTGGTTGGTCTATCAATTTACCTAAATTGTGCCCCTCTGTCTCGACATGTCGAGGGGGAGGGGGGGCGGGGAGGGGGGGGGAGAGAGAGAGAAGAGATTTGACTTCAGAGTGGAGTTCATCACTGGAACGGAGTTTGGGACAGGTGAACACTAGTGAAGGGAATTTAACATATGTGGAGTGTCCATAGAACAGAGCCTCCCACCTTACTGGTTCATCCATATTTTTACGGAAATTGCTGATTCAACACTGATTGCCCCCTGAAATTTTGAAAATGTTAGACCTTGAAATTTTACCCTTGATGATATACCCTGATGAAGGTATAAATTTTGAACAACTACTTATGCACTACTAAAGTAGCCTGGCTACAAAATATCTAATGTATGAATGTGTTATGGAATGTAATAATGCAGAGCACAAACTCCAATCTAAGGATCTTGAGTTTAAATGAACTGTATTTAAGCTAATTTTACTTGTGACTCTCTGTATGTAGGGTTGTGAAGTAGGAGGTGAAACCCAACTCCACAGGGTCAACACATGTCCAAAAGTATCATTAAAAGAAGACTCGGTGTTCCTCCGTGAAGAGTGTGCTAATAGCTACTCTTGGACTTCAATATAAGAGGTGAGGAACTCCTGAATAACTTTTAACCTACACTAATAAGAAAAGAGGCTTTTTACCTTTTATTCAAGGTAAATTATATATATACATACTCTAGTGACTAACTCATACATATTTTCATTTAATGCACAGTTAGACAACCTGAAATATATAGGGTGCGATGGAAAAATTTGGGCTCTAGTCACTGTACGAGCAATTCGTTGAAATCCTGTATATCGATACACAAATAACACACACATACTCAAAAATTAATGCACCCATTTGTTTTTAATAGTACATGTCTATACAGGCTTCTGATAAGAAGTGAAATTTTAACAGACATGATGTCCTCTCAATATTAAATTTGAGAGGAGAAATGCTATTTTGGTCAGCCGGCCGTGTAATTTGTGGTACATTTAGAAAGTAGCGATTCATTTACTCGGCCCTCTCTCTTTATGTTGTACAATCTGCCGAAGATACTGTTGAAAGAAAGTGAGCAGGGGATGATGATAGTGAGACACATACTAGCATTAATTTAAAAATGTAGTGCTAATACATTACATACGTATTTAATAGCAACAAGATTTGTACTTACGAACCTTGGCCAGTGAGCTAAAATTCACTCCTGATGAGATATTTCTGATCTGTAGAATTCTGATTCAACCGCCAGTTTATTTCTACTTGGCCCTTCAATATATGAAGTTTCTCCATATCTCACTCACTAAATTGTGTGCGTGTGTATGTGTATATAGTAATTTATATATAATATATTTGTAATAGCAAAGGTGCACTCACTGTGGACTTATTCAGAGTGCTTATGAAAACACATAGTACACTAGTTTGTATCTACATACACACATACACAGGTCTGCACTGTTAAAACATTACTTACATACGTACGCTCAATCCTATTTTATCCAAATACCTCTGTTACAGGCATGCCTCTTTACAGGGCAGGGCACAAGTTAGCCACTCAATTAATCAATTCTTGCCTCACAATTTCGCTAATTTGACCACCATTACCCAATTGTGTCAGCACAAGCCGGTTATTTCTGGTTCCATAAAATTGTAGAGAAGCCTACTAAGGGTTGCAAGTGAAAGAGGACTGTACTTAATGCTTGGAAAAAGCCTGAAACTTATTGAATAATGTTGGAGTAAACTACGAATTTCCCTTGTAGCTGGCATTTCTGAGATACAGACACCCTCGGGTCCCACGGTGCCTGGTTAAGAGGGGATTGAGTGTACATGCATACATACATACATACATACATACATGCATACATACATGCATACATACATGCATACATACATGCATAGATGCATGCATACATACATGTATACATACTTACATACACAGAGCTGGGCAATATTGGATAATCACAGGCGATATGATACTTACCTGCATTATCGCGATAGAGCGATATATGATATTTCATAAATAATATTTAACAAAGTAAATTTTATCCAGACAAAGTTAGTCCATGGGGCAAGACTATGTTGGCTTTCTTTAGACAGAATTTTAACTTGCAACCACTGCTAGCTACTTTAAAACTTAGCTAGTACCGCATTACGGACATGTTTGCAAACCGCGAAGTGGCTGTTCCTTTAATCTGTCGTGCGCATGAAGTTCATGCATTTGTTTAACCGATTACACGCGAATGACGCAAATATGCGTCAATTAAGAAAAATCGATAACCGCGGAGGACGCACAAATGCGTCAAAAATGCGTCTTCGCGTCCATTTCGCCCTACAGCTTTGTGGAGTCAAGGAAGCCACCGATCACAATTGCAGACGATTCTATATTGTTGTAAGTATATTTTAGGCTTATAAAATACATAGACTGCCATAAGAAAATGTTGAGTAAATTTTGTCACAACAATAAGACTTCTTTCTGATAAAGTATAAATTGAAAATATATTTCATAAAATAATAAAGGTAACAGAATAATTTTTTAGAACCCAATATTACTTTAGCTATAACTGCTCATGATAAAACAAGTAGAAAGCTATCTTGGCAAGTGGAACACTGGCACTTCAGCATCCTAGTGATGAAGACGTTATTCTTGACCTGGCACAGCATGGCAGTGACAAGGATGGCAGTGACCAGAATGGCAGTAACTCTGATGGTAGTGACGAGGAGTTTGATGACAGCAAGAATGACTTCAGTACTGATGGGTGTAGTGACTGCAGCAGTCACTAGATGGTCAAGGACTCTGACGAGAGAACGGAATTGATGATTCTGAAAGGTAGCGATTTCTACAGGAATTTTAACCACATTCTTTATAACAATAAGTAAAAATAAATATTGTTATACAACAGGTGAGACTGCAGGGAGCCCTCTGACATATACTTCTAGTATGCTATGACCAGTTGCACTTGATAGTAAGATCACTAACTATTCTGTCAACAATGCAGCCTACCAGCACATCAAAAGTAAATACACCTTGGAGTACCAAACTGAATACACTAAAATATTCTATCATTTATTTGTGATGTACCTGTTTTCATGCACAAAAGCCATAAAAAGCTTCTCTGTTCACAAAATTTATAACAGATTGCTCAGTTCAAAATAAAACACACCCTAAATAAATATCAACAAATTCTTCCTGAATGTAAGACAGATGCGTGCAAAAACACTTTCTCTTACCTCTATGATCAAGTAGCAAACTGCGTCAGCCATGAAACCATACTTCCAACCTTACTAGTGTGCTTACTAAGAGCCTCAGTGTGATGCCATAAATGTTTTTGCCAAACGGTGCGAGTACTTTGTTATTTTTAAGTCGGGAACAGCTCCTTAGCGTCGAATTTATGCTTTCCCAATAGCCTAGAGCGTACTCTATCGTTCGATAATACTGTCCCCGAGGCAATCTTCAAACGTTCGTCTTCTTTCTCTCGCTTAGTGTCACCCTCCCACAAAGCAATCAATCCTCTGTGTCTCGCGTGCGCCCGTGACCGCATTACGTAAGGCGCAATTAAAATTTTTATTCGCGCGTAATCGGTTAATGACCCCAACAGTTTTCTGAAAAAAAGGCATTATCAGTTTTTTATCGCGGTGCAACGATAATACCGGTATATCGCCCAGCTCTATACATACATACATACATACATATCATACACACGTATATACATACACACACATACATACATACATACATGCTTACACACTCGTACACTATCATGGTTCCTATGTTATCATGTATGTGAGCGTTTATAATATACATGTAATAAAATCAAAGCTCAAGTTTTATTTTGATGATTTCATAATACTGTAGCTTGAGTGGTTAAACTTATATGAATTTTATGACTGTAAGTTGTCTGACATTCAAATAGTGATTGTAGGTGACACATATTCAGGGTTTGTAGCTGTTCTTGTGCAAGAAATATATCTGATAATGTTCATGTGTACATATGTGCCAAAGTGCTTCTTGATTGAAAATGACCACTCAGGACAGTATCTAGCTATACTCTGACTTTACGCTGTATATCCTGTGCAGTAAAATTTAGCTGTATCAATGGCTAACAGTACTCTCTTTCTTACTTTTTATAAAGCCCATCTTACCATGAGGCTTTTCCCCTTCTTCCATACTGTTAATGTGCTCTTGACTTATTTTCCTACTTATGTGACGTTTCACATTTTTTATAATGAAGTACATGCACTGATCCTCTGCTTTTTTGTTGCCTATGCACACACGTAACATTACACTTTGTGTTATGTTTCGTGATTGATGTTGTGGCAACGATGGGAAATTTGGCTAGCTTAACACTATCAAGTTATATTTTCTAAATTTTGATGACCATTACCAAATCTGGGATAACAACATGGACCCCTCGAGAAGTTGTGTGGCTGTGCTGGTCTTATGAGTCGCAGTTAGTCTTAGTGAAGTGAGGAGATTGACTTAAAGGGGAAGAGGTAGGAGTTGTAGACAGAGCCAGTAAGAATTGTGAGTTAAAGATCAAGGAAGCTCCACAGATACAGATCACCTGAGTTCAGTAGCCTCGACCCATGGGTAGGAGTAGAATGGAGTAGAGCAGCGCAGGTGTCTCAGCTCTGGCCACTTTCCTCCCTCCAAAGTCACGCCACTAGGGAAATCCCATACACTCTCAAGTCTTGTTGTAACTTATTGAACACGTGGGAAATCTGAACTGAGAGGGGAGTGGCTGACAATGATATAGTCTGTTCACAATCCATTCACGCATGCGTGAGGTAAAGGGTTTATATGCAATGAATTAGGCAAGATGTACACAACTGGGAATATATAGATCGATGTATGGATAGGATTAGAAAGAAAGAAATAAGAGTATGAATTACATAGCAGTGAGGTAAAGTGTATGCATCACAATATTCATATGGTATGGAGTGAAGAGTCCATAACAACCTGACAACAACAAGTTTAACAGAGACATGGGTTTAGAGCTTCCAGGATGCTGGTTGTGCTGCCTGCAAATCACCGTTCAGTATATATTAAACAGTATGCATACCCTCCAGTAATCTTGCTGCTTACATTGTGTTTAATATATCACCACGAAGAGTTCAACTTCAGTTGACCCCTGAAGAGGACTTCGGCAAGAAGTTGAAACGTTGGGTTAAGTTTTAATTAACATGTGCTGTTAGAATGAGAAAAGTTCCTATTATTAGTATATATATAATATATATATATATTATATATATGCGTATTTTGTTTTATTTTTCTTTAAACAGCCTATATATAAATTATAGCAAGTACACAAAATGAATTAAAAATTTTAGGATTTTTGCATTATTACTGCATATTATAATAAAGCACCAAGGTGCGAACCCTCAGCGCTACTGTGAGGCTGCGCTCCGGGCTGCTTGATTATGTAGGAACAGGAACCGGGCTGCCTTGGTACTTGCTGCCACTAGTTCCAGTTATCACAACTCCCAGATAGAATGATTAGGTAGCTACCTCCTGAAGCGTCAAGTGATTTAAGTTTTAATTCAAATACGCAAGTATGATGACATAGAATACAGAAACGGATAGAAAAGACTTGACCTATGATCTTGCGTGGACTGGCCTTAAATAGTATTGGCCAGGACACGCCTACAAAAGGAAGTTTCTAGAACAAAACTCTAATAAACGCTACACACACACACACTTGGACAAGAATGTTCTTGGAGCTACCACTAATTAGTTCCCCCCTTCCTCCCCCCCACACACACACACCCACCCACAAACTCTCTAACTATTTGCTAATGAGTTCTATTATATTAACAAGTTCTTTCAAACTCTTCAGCCTGCTCCTGCTTGCTTCTCTGTTAGGTATCTGCTTCTGTGGCTCCGCCCTCTGGGTGGAGTCACTCCTGGCCCCACAGCTACCAAGCTATTTCAATATAATCTCAGACCAAAAGAACGAGCAATATTTATTAGTTATTTTAATTGGGCATCAATATAACTCGAGCAATGATAATGGTACATAGAAACACTGTCTTCATAAGACAAGATGCTAAACTAGCCAGAAACACTCACCGGTATACATATTCAACGTGAAATTTAACTTCTTCGAACTTGGTAATTTTATTTGCTCATGTAATTGTGACGTGATGCTATAGGGGGGCGTAACCCACAAAAGCTGGTACCTACGCGGTGGTGAAAGCTTCGCATTTTCTCAACAATTAGCCCGAAATAAAACAACAACAGCACAATGAATGGTCCTAAATCTTCGTTCTGAGTAAGTTCATACCTAAATCAACAGTTAATAGTTAGTAATCTCCAATATCAGAGCGTGACAGACGGGACGACTACTATAACTCTCTTGCACATACAAGCTGAGGCTAAATAAGCACTTTTGAGCTCATGATACATGTGTCCCACATCTCCTTCAATGCTATCACAAATCATTGCGTTCATCTTGTATGAGTTTATCTCTATCACAAGAATTTAACCTCGTGACTTACTTGATTATTAAATAACTTCCGTCGTCCCCCCCCCAACCACACCCCTAATACTATATCTCATGGAAATTTCATTATTAGCGCTCACCACGTGTGTGCAAAAGGATTACAATACTTGTGTTCTGTCCGTTTGTCTGTCATGCTCAATTACTACACTTAATTGTGAATTTAGGTATGAGCTAATTCAAAACAACCATTTAAGACCTTTTATGGTGCCATTTTGAAATTTCAGGCTGAGAAACACGAAGCTGTCAGCTCTGCATCAGAACTAGCTTTTGTGGGTTTTGCCCCCTATCATTACGTCATAATTACTTGAGCAAATAATTTCTTGCTGTCCATCATGGTTTGGCTTTGTACTGTAAAGTTAACGAGTGCTGGAATTGGAGTTGCGAGGGTCAAAATACAAAATGACATACGTAAGTCCACACATATTTTCAAACAAACAAACATCCCCGATTTTCAATTGTGTTACCCCTGATAGTGTCTGTGGGTCGCACGCACTCAGTCTCAGAGGAGATACCAACTTTACTCATGTGCTGGTGGGGCGAGGTATGCTGCCACCAGAGTCCTCCTCCCCGGCCTAATATTGACTTATAGAGTTTTAAATCTATCGTCTAAAAAGTAAGGCACGAGGTAGAACTAAAATGTCTGACGGATGATACAAGTATATATATGACTGTAAAGGCCACGCCTATTATGACGGGCTATGACACACGAAAGATAGAGACTTCCTGCACTGCAGCTTTACGTTCACACTGCAGCACAGGAACACACAAACATACGAACGATCAACACTAATTAACAAATGAATGACTTGCACAAACAACTAACTGGCTAAATACAGAGTACCAAAAATATGACTGTGTGTGTGCATGACTAGTTCTGTTCTGTTGGAGGTGTGGTATCCTGCCACGCCTCATCACTTTCTGTCGGCCCGACCCACATCTCCCCCGCCTAAGCTTTGACCTCCGGGAGAAGCTGATAACAAGGAGGGCCACGATTGCCTCGAAAAACCATCGGCGTTTGAGTGATCTCTTCCAGCTCGATGAACTATTTCAATGGGTCTGTCTTGCAAGGTGAGTGCAAATCGAAGAAGTCTGCGGTTCAGACCCCTGCCTGACTGGAGAGCCAAACACGCTCTATGATCAGTGATGATCTTCACTGGACGTCCGTATACCAATCGCTCAAAATGTCGAACGGATGCTACAATAGCAAGACTCTCAAGTTCTGTAACAGAGTAGTTGCGCTCAGAAGGGCGGAGCTGACGACTGAAGAATGCCACGGGGAGCTCCACATTGTCACGTACTGCATGGAGACACGCCCCGATCCCGTCACCGGAAGCATCAGTGTATAAGACCATCTCATCATCCTGTCTAGGGACACACAGCACAACATGATCAGCAAGTATATCCTTAATCTTACCGAATGCGTCCTCCATGCCCACTGTCCAATCCACCTGATGAGGAGAACGGAGAGAGACTGAGGGAGTGAGAACTGCAGAGAACTGACCAAATCCTGGGATGAACCGTCTATAATAAGACATGGCGCCCAGGAAAGAACGCATGGCTTTCTTTGTACCAGGTTTCCTGAATGCTACTAGAGCATCAACTCTACATTGGGGAATAGACAACCCACCCCCACCTATCCTGTGACCAAGGTAAGTAAGGTGCTTTCTACCAAAACAACACTTCTTTCTTTTAATGGAGAAACCAGCAGCACTAAGACACTCTATGACACGTTTAAGATCTAACAAGTGATTTTCCCAAGAGTCACTGAAGACCACAACATCATCTACATAATTGCAGCTGACGTCACTAACTGGAGAAAGGACTGCTTCTACTGCCGCCTGAAAAATGGCAGGAGCGTTCTTAAGCCCAAAAGGCATGCGAACATACTTAAACTTTCCCAGTGGACAGACAAAAGTAGTTAGGTCACTAGAGGCATCATCCATAACTATCTGATGGAAACTGGATGTAAGGTCCAGAGTTGATAAACATTTACTCTGACCGACTTTCTGCAAAATTTCATCTAAAGATGGAACCCAATACCGAACTAGAGGAGTAACTGAATTAAGTTGACGAAAATCAACACAAATACGAACAGAGTTATCTTTCTTCCTCACTGGAACCAAAGGTGAGGACCAAAGGGCACTTGACTTAACAATAATACCCTCATCAAGGAGTTTGGTAAGTTCTTTCTTCACAGCTTGTTCAATACCAACAGGGATGTTTCTACCCTGCTGTGAGACAGGCGTTGCATGTTCAGACAATACTATTGTGCATTTAGCAGATTTGCACAAACCAGGTTTATCACTAAATGAACAAGAAACACTATACAATACATCAAGCAATTCTTTGTTATTAAAACCATCACATTTATCAGAACTGAGCAAAGGAGAAGATTCTAGCAAATTAGTGTCTATGCCCACTTCCTCGGCCACCAAAGTAGCTGCACACACATTGAGGGGTCTGTCGACATATGTCTTCAGATTGTTTATGTGAGCAAGACGTGTGGGATGGCCCTCACCCTTGCTAACCTTAAAGGTAACACGGGAGACTTTGTCAGTAACACAATAGGGGCCTTCCCAGGAAGCTTGGAGCGAACTATGAAGCCCAGGGATTCTCACTAAAACTTTATCACCAACATTCAAGGTTCTGTCAGTTTTGCCTTTGTTATAACTAATGGCTCTACTCTCATTGGCTGTGGCTTCCTTAGAAGTTGCCATATCATGAATAACACCTAACTGGTCATTAAGTTTCAACAACCAACTTTCAACATCCATACACTGTAAAGATTTCTCAGACCATCCATGATATAAGAGATCAAGGGGACCAATAACTTCTCTGCCATAAACTAGCATGTGAGGGGAGAAACCTAAGTCTCTGTTGGGGACTTGTCTGATAGCAAATAATGCCATGGGCAAAAAGTCAACCCAATCAATCCCACTATCAATAGCTTTGGCCAACATAGGCTTTAGAGTCCCATGTAGCCTTTCCACAACCCCGTTAGACTGAGGCCTATATGGAGATGATTGTATGGTATGCACACCCAGCAAAGTGCATAAGTTATCCATTAACTTGGAAAGAAACACAGTGCCACGATCTGACAGCACTTTGAGAGGAATACTAGTACGGGATATGATTTGGAGGAAACACTGTGCAGCTTCCTGAGCAGATGCAGTACGCATGGGAAGTGCTTCAGGCCACCTACTAGACAAGCAAATATAAGTGAACATGAATCTGGAACCACGCTTGCCCTTGGGAAGGGGACCTACCAGATCAACAGCCACAGATTCAAAAGGCTGTGTTAACACTGGTCTCTGCACCATGAGTGCTTTCTTGTTACCCGACTGATTAATACGTAGGCAGACATCACAACTTTTGACAAACTTAACTATATCTCCATGAATACCTGGCCAAACAAAACGAGAATTTAACAGGCGCCTCATTCCACGGACACCCGCATGAGCAGTATTATCATGGGCCAGTGTAAGTGCTTTACATCTTTTAGACTTGGGCAATACGATTCTATCACACACATTGTTGAACTCATCCAAAACACTATGAATCAAAACACCTTTGTCATTATAAGAGTAACCATTTAGCTTTCTAACGCCCAAATCTCTGATAGACTCTAAACTAGGATCACTTTTGACCTCCTGAATAAGAAAGTCAGCACTAGAAAGATCATTACACTCAGGAATATCAAACTCGGGATTATCAGAAACAACAGGATTAATCACCACACTAGGAGGTGTAGACTGAGAGATACAATCATCACCAGCACCATTCCCACCTGACGACTCAACAGGCTGGGGAACACCATCTGAAGAACAAATGGCATTATTACTACTGAGAGATACATGGCTATTCAACTCATCTTCCTTACATTCTTCAGAAACAACACCAAGCCCAGATCCCAAGAAATCAGACTCAGAAACCGAAGCAGTACTACCATCAACCTCAGCAGCACACTTCTCAAAACCGAGATCAATGTTAGCCAATCTCTCAAACTCAGATTGAAATGTGATAGGGTCAGCTTCTACAATATCAGACACAAACTTTTTCTTTCTTCTAGACCTGTTAGATTTAGTCATTGACCTTGTCACAACTGCTACCGTAGCACTCCTCTGGATGTTATCAGAGCCCTGAGAGGTCTTACAAGCCTCCTGCAGGTTGACAACAGAGCCAGCACCACCTTCGGAGAGTGAATGGATGCCCGAGGTATCATCGGGGTGCCCTGCCTCCTCTGCCCTGGGAGGAGCATTAGAGGCAGCATCCAAAAGGAGCCGGGAAGCCATGTCTCCATCCATGGGGACAGAGAACAGGACCCTGTTACAGAGGTCATCCTCATGAGCCACTGCAACCACGGACATAAACGTTTTCCCACTATAATCAAAATCCACTTCAGCTGTCTGAAGCAACTTGGGTTCGCCATTCCAACCACGGACTCTCACAAAATCATCACGTAGCTGGTCCTCGTAAACCAAGGGTGCCGGCACAATAGTAATCTCGGCCCCAGTATCAGGTACGATCTGGCATGGAAAGCCATTGACCATACCATCAACATGGGAGGCACCATTTTGCACAGCAATCCAGCTGGTATTGTATGTCCTCGAACCACGTTTAACAACAATCTGCTTATTGTCAACCCTGCTCTCACCCTTATTACCCTGACCAGACTGGTTTTTATTGGGGCAATCAGGAGACTTATGTCCTGGGGTATTGCAAGTATAGCACACTATGCCTTGTGGCTTAACATGGCTGACATTATTGGGGACAGATTCATTCACACTTCTATTTCTGAAACGGCATTCAAAGGCCCTGTGTCCATATTTGTGACATACATAGCATTGAAAAGAAGGTCTATGGGACACACTGCTACTACTACCAGGGGCATAATTTCTAGCCACAGGTTTATCATATTCAGACTCTTTAAGAGAGGTTGCGACATTGCTAAGATCTTTGAAGGAACGGATCTCACGTGCATCCATCAACGAACGTTGGCTTTGAGGCCTGGATGCTCGAAAAGCAGAAGTAGCCATGAAAAGAAGGAGATCGTTCTTATCATTCGTCGCCATATCAATGGAATCAATCAAACTCTTAATCTTCGAATACGCTTTGAGGGTATCTACCGATTTATTCTCACTCACAAACTCTGAAAGCTTAACTCCTAAAGACAGTCTACTAGAACCTAGAGCATCAGAGAGCAACTTCTTCAGCTCAGGGTATGAAAATCCAGCTCGATCCAAAGTGGAAATATACTCAGCAGCTGTCTCAGACTGGAGCTTCTGGAGCAAAATGGTTTTGAATCTCGCTCTCGGGCAGCCAATATCGGTCAGATCATCTTCAAGCTTCTTAATGTATTTAACGATATCAGCACCTTCCTTGTGCGGAGCTAAAGCATTAATCTGCCTGTTCAACTCTGCTACCGAAGTAGAGGAAGAGGAACGCACGTCAGAGCCGTGATCCATTTCCCTCACCATCATCTTTCCCATCATGCTCATGAAATTTCTCATGAACATGGCCTCACCTGGCGAAGGTTCACCAGGACCCGCACCCATAGGATTAGGGTTTTCTTCCTCAGGGCGAACATCTACATGCTCATTACCCACCACACCATCAACTACAGATTCAATATCATCAGGATCTCTATCCATTTCCGTAGAACTATTCACAGACTCACTAAGCAAACCACAATTTGCAAACAATTGGGGAGTCAAAACAAAAGGATCGTTAAGTTTACTTCTCCCACAATCACTATCAGAACTTTTACTAGCCAAAACTAAACAGCTACTACTACTATTATTCTTTCTACAAGGCTTAAACTTATCAGGGAGCACACTACCTTTAGAACAATCAGATAGAGAATCAATACCAGAATCCTTGAAGGTCTTTTTGCAAGCTCTATCTCTCGTCTCTCTCCGGATCATCCACAGGCCAAAGGACGTGGGATAGTCTACAAAACAGGTAAGATAGGACACACAAAGCTAGCCGATCAAATGCACCAAATGTCACAAAGACAAGAAACAATGAAATGTTACCCAGATACAAATTACCAACTGATCCTGAGGTAGACACGACTATCGAATCCGAGTGTTAAATCGGGACAGAAGATCCAACGCACAGGGACAGAAAACTTCCGAAAAGTAGCCGACGCAGACGACACGAAATCGCTGACGACGATTGTAGAATATCAACACAAACTTCCGAAAAGTAGCCGACGCAGACGACACGAAATCGCTGACGACGATTGTAGAATATCAACTCGAAACTTCCGAAAAGTAGCCGACGCAGACGACACGAAATCGCTGACGACGATTGTAGAATATCAACTCGAAACTTCAACTCGAACTCGAACTTCTTCTTCTTCGATGGCGCAGACTGGATCACTAACACCGCTGCCGCCAGTTGTGGGTCGCACGCACTCAGTCTCAGAGGAGATACCAACTTTACTCATGTGCTGGTGGGGCGAGGTATGCTGCCACCAGAGTCCTCCTCCCCGGCCTAATATTGACTTATAGAGTTTTAAATCTATCGTCTAAAAAGTAAGGCACGAGGTAGAACTAAAATGTCTGACGGATGATACAAGTATATATATGACTGTAAAGGCCACGCCTATTATGACGGGCTATGACACACGAAAGATAGAGACTTCCTGCACTGCAGCTTTACGTTCACACTGCAGCACAGGAACACACAAACATACGAACGATCAACACTAATTAACAAATGAATGACTTGCACAAACAACTAACTGGCTAAATACAGAGTACCAAAAATATGACTGTGTGTGTGCATGACTAGTTCTGTTCTGTTGGAGGTGTGGTATCCTGCCACGCCTCATCACTTTCTGTCGGCCCGACCCACAGTGTCTCACTCTCTTCGCTTGCTCGCCAATTATATATATATTATATATGTTGTTAACCTTCAGTGTTACATTTTGTAGCTCTAGGTTAACATTGAAAATGGATACTGGTAAATGTCTCTGGCCTTTTAGCTTCTTCGCTTATGAAGACAGCTGCTTATGAAGACAGCTTTTACATATACTGTTTTCATTGCTCAAGCTATATTGATACCTAATTAGAATAGCCAATAAATCATTCATTTGGTCCTGAGATGATTTTGTAAATAGCTTGCTAGTGTATAGTGGCGCTTGTGGGCCTTCCTCAGTGAAGCTCATGAGTTCCTCCTTCAGGCTCACACAATGGTGACAGCAATTAAGCTGCTGCCACCAGAATCAGTATGCCTTCCCCTTGACAGCCCCCCCTCGAAAGGTGGACTCAGGATTATACTAGTTTAATCTAACGAGATCAGATGGCACAAATGGCAGCTGAGAACTGACTGACTGCACACACAAAACACGAAGTCTTATATGCACAGTCCGGACAACACAACAATGAACAACAAGATGTAGACACACACAGGTGACATGACTTTAAAAATTAACTAAGTCCCATAACCGAAAATACATGTAACTGAATCCAAAACAAGCACAAACATATAATATTCAATTCATAGTTCCTGGAATGTGGGCGGCCCCACCAATTTAGTTGGGATGTCGTCCCACAGCGCTGAGCCAGTGAACTAAAACACACACTTTATTGCACAATCTAATTGTAAGCCATATATCATCTCTAATATATACTTCGTTTGATCTGGTTTTATAAATGCATTTACAGGGAGTTTTAACTTCACACACATACTTGCTTAATTGTAGAGTTGGTAATTATTGTGGAAGCTTATTAGTAATAAGGTTTAATGAGCTAACTCTAATGGAGTTCAGTATGGAGTAGATATCTCACAGAATATCATTAAGATATGTGTGACTGTGAACTATAACAATTATGTGATAGGTGTTTTCTCTAATTAAAGCACTTTATTACACAATCTACACCATAATTGAGTGAACTCATATATATTGATCTCATATATAAACACATTAGAATATAGAGAGGTTGGTTGTTTCCAACCATAGTGTGCTGGGTATCTTTATAGCTGCCTAGTAGATGACTTTTGCTGTTCACTGGTTACCATGACCATAAAGAGCTGGATGTGTTTGTTGGTTTAACTTCTGTCCTCCCCCTCCAATCCCCAATACTCAGGGGTTCATTTTGGAATTAATCTAGGGAGGGGGGGCAAGACTGAGCTTTCGCTATCTTAGGGGTCATAACTTTTGTACATAATTAAGATAGTAGAGGATTTGTGATTTAATCATTTACAATCTTCATCATTCACATTTTAACTTTGCTTTTTTGCTTACGAAAATTTAAAATATTTCAAGGGGGGACGAAACGCCTGCAAGGGAGGGGAGAGGGTGAGCACCACCCTGGCCCCCCTAAATGAACCCCTGAATACCCACATGCTAAATATATGTCCACATTTTGTTATGAAAGTGGGTATATGTAGTATGAAAGTGGGTATAGTAATTACTGAGTATAAGAATTTCTGAATCACACGAGCATTCAATATTCTCCCATACTGAACGCTGCATGATGAATGCTCCAATGTGCCCACGTGTAGTTCTTGAAGCACAACCAATTTAAACCATTTTTACTTTGATGCACATGTCTTCCCCCCACTTTTCCCTCAACTCCCCATCCCTCCTCCCCCCCCCACTCCAGAAAGAGAAAATAAGATTATGATTTATGAGTCGATTTGTTTTTTGTTTATCCGTTTGTAATTTACAGCATGTGTACACATCTAAATCTGTGTAGCCCCACCCTCAAACACTGACACCCCTCCTTGCCCAATTCCTGTTCCTACGTCCAACACTGAATACATGGAGAAGAACGGCTATAGTTGGGGAGGGGAGGGGGGGGGAAGAACTCTGTTTGAGAGGGAAATTTTTTGGTTTCCCCCTCCATTTTTCTGTATCAAACTCTGCTACGTGAGAGTATTCATACTGATCAACATTTAATCAATCACAGCATGATGTTACAACTCACTGTAATCTAATTACTATAATTATTAACTTTCAAAAATTCTGAGGATGGGAGGTTCCATCTTGGGGAGGCGGAGGTTAGGTTTCTATCTACTCTACAGTGTGTATGAAACCCAGACAACTATAAACACATGATTATCAGTCTTTTTTGTTTATGTGTTTGTTTGTTTGTTGTTTTTATTTTGTTATTTTAGATTTAGAGGAGGTCAAGTGAAGTTTCTCTAGGAGAAGATGGCATGATAATGTTGTTCATTATGAAGTCTACGGAAAATTCCTAGACACTGCACTTCTAACTTTGATGACGGATAGCAGAATGTCTGATCATAATGCTGGAGAAAAATATTTGTTGTTTTGTGTGAATTATTAATTTACACATTCGTCTACACATTCGTCATGTTTTTTATTATTTGTATCCTGAAAAAAGAATATTGCACCTTCGTTACATTGTACACTCACCTACTCCTTTAATTCCTGAATTATTTCATGGCGTATTCATCATTCCGTATATTATAGTTTATGTATTCATCTTTCTTAAAATATGAGACATTGTTAAATGCTAAATATTGAAATGAGAATTTCTGCTAAAGGTCAATAAGAAAGCAGCATCAAAAGTATTGTACTTTTGTCATAAGCTTTATGTACAGTATCCTTATGGTGTGTCGAGGTCTGGTGCCAAAAGTAATGACATTTTGTTTCATGGAACAGTGGTAGACTTCAGAATAGGATAAAATTTCCCCTGATATCTTCAAAGAAGAAGACATGCTAAGAAAGCCAGTCAAGTGAAGAAGTGTGCAGAGTATAGATCTAAACTAACTAGTTATAGAAATGTATGTTGGGCACAATTAGTCCCTCTACCCTCAAATATTCATTACAGAATTTGAAAGGAAAATACTGTTAGCCACCAGAGAAACGCCACTTAAATTGTTGTGTTGCTGTTACAGTTACAGCAAGGAAATGTAGAAGCAGTCATAGAGTGGGATTTTTTTTTAAATTTGCCTGACTTGGGAAGCTCAGGCTGTCGTTATTTGTACTACTAATACATATATCTAATTGTACACTTAAGACTTATGATAAATCCAAGTAGCGATCACGTACACATGTGTCTCAAAGACACTATACACAGGGGAAAAAAAGATGATTCCTTAACAAGAAACCAACTTTAATCCTATTCTCATCTTGACAATTCCTTGAGGTTTCCTTGTATATTAATTATTTCTGAAATGTGATGTTTCATTGCTTAGGATACATCAGGAATAGGCACAATTCGGTTGTTAGGAATCATCCACTATTCTTGACATTTCCATTTGTTTCTGGTAATTAAACTTTAAGGATACACGACAAGTCCTGATACATAAAAATGGGAATTGTCAAGATTAATTCTAGGAATCTCTCCCATTCTATATATTAATTGTCTTAATTACTTTTACTGAATTTCTATATTTCACGGAGAATTTTTTTTTAATCATTGACTGAAAAATAGTAGAAATGGTACAATTACAAAATGTAAATGCATGAATGTGGTGTCACACAAACCAGCAATTTGTTAATGTTATAATGTTCTTATGTGATCTGTAGAAGAATCAGTTCTTTTTGGCATTCCTCTGGATGGCATTCTTCAGGACTGCACTTTTTCAGAATAGCAACTTCAGTTTCATTTATATTCTGTACTTCCAATACTATTCACTAACATAAGAGGTTTAGCCTGTATAACAATTAAATGATTTTATATACAAATCATAAAAATGTACAGTATATAAACACATATCAAAATTAGTTGCATTATTTTCACATTAATTATACTAGCAGTAGCCACAATCAATTTTTATAGTCTTCACAAGTACCTTCTACAAAATTTATAAAAGTGATAACGTATCATGGTAAAATCTTCTTTCAAATGAAATAATGACAGAAGATAGTGGCAATACTCTATTTAAGATGCCCTTTCGTTACTAATATTCGCAATACCACCATTTACCCACAATTAGAATGGACTCGCTATTTTAAATTACACATTTCAACCAGAATTTTAATGCATATTTTACCCACAAGTTGGATGATACTTCACCCCACAATTTTGATGACACTGTACCAACCAGTTTGACTACACTGTACCAACAAGTTTGACGATACTGTACCAACAATTTTGCCTATACTGTACCAACAATTTTGACTATACTTTACCAAGACTATTGATGGCACACTTTTGGATATAGAGTAGGACTTCAGTTATCTGAACACATTGGAACCAAGAGGTGTTTAGTTAACTCAAATGTTCAGATAACCATATTACAAAACAAATATGAAGGGGCGCGGTAAATGAGTTCTTCATGTATGCATGTGCTTACTATTATATTTTGGTGTTGTATATTGTTCAGTGCTCAGATAACTGAAGTTCTACTGTACTTTAATACACTCATGAACATAACATCTACAGATACACTATACCATCACACTTTACCATCTATAAATAATACTATATCAACGTATATAATGACATAATTTATCAACGTACACGTATTGACATACTTTACACCAACACACCTATATAGAGTATAAACAAACTACAGTGAAACCTCTCAACGAAAGCCATGCTAAGGGGCAAGCCTTTTGACTGTGTAGAGTTTGGCTGCTTTTAGAGGTTATTTGGTATTGCAGTATATCTTTTTGTTCTATTCATGTTGGCTGTTGTTGAGAGCCAAGTTGCTTTTCTGAGTCCCTTTATAGAGAAGTTTGATGGTGTACCATCACTAATTATGGATACATTTACCAACAAATCTCTATAAACATTCTTTACTAACCTACGTAATGGCACACTTTACCCATACATATATAGACAAACTTCACCAACGCACTTTACCCACACACGTCTGAACTCACTTTACCAACACACCTACAGATATACTTCACCAACTATGAATACAATTTACCAACACAACCAATGGTGCATTTTACCAACTAACAGTACACTTTACCAAACAAAACAGCGTTGCATTCTACCAACACAAGTAATGGCACACTTTACCAATACAACTACACTTTACCAAACATAACCAATTACAGAACACAACGCTTTACCACACACAACTACATTAAACACAACTATACTTTACCAAACACAACTACACTTTACCAAAACACAACTATACTTTACCAAAACACAACTACACTTTACCAAAACACAACTACACTTTACCAAAACACAACTACACTTTACCAAAACACAACTATACTTTACCAAACACAACTACACTTTACCAAAACACAACTACACTTTACCAAAACACAACTACACTTTACCAAAACACAACTACACTTTACCAAAACACAACTACACTTTCCAAAAACACAACTACACTTTACCAAACACATTTACCTATAAAGACAACCAATAGTACACTTTACCAAACACAAGTAATGGTGCACTTCACCAATACAACTGCACTTTACCAACACAATGCACTCTACACACACACCGCACTTACCAACACACCGCACCTTACCAACACACTGCACCTTACCAACACACTGCACTTTACCAACACAATGCACTTTACCAACACAATGCACTTTACCAACACAATGCACTTTACCAACACAATGCACTTTACCAACACAATGCACTTTACCAACACAATGCACTTTATCAACACACTGAACTCTACCAACACAATGCACTTTATCAACACACTGCACTTTACCAACACACTGAACTTTACCAACAAACGCAATTACCAACACAATGAACTTTACCAAACCACAATGCACTTATACAACACACTGAACTTTACAACACAACTGAACTTTACCAAAACAATGAACTTTACCAAAACACAATGCCCTTTACCAACACAAATGCCAATTTACCAACACAATGGCACTTTTACCAAACACCAATGCCACTTTATCAAACACATTGCCACTTTACCAAACACACTGAACTTTACCAACACAATGCACGTTTGACCAACACAATGCAATTTACCAACACAATGCACTTTACCAACACATGCACTTTATCAAAACAATGAACTTTACAACACAAATTGCACTTTATCACACACACTGAACGTTACCAACACAATGAACTTTATCAACACCACTGCACTTTACCAACACAATGCACTTACCAACACAATGCAATTATCAACACACTGCACTTACCAACCACAAGCACTTTATCAACAACGAACTTTAACAACCAATGCACTTTCCCAACACACTGCACGTTACCAACAACAATGCACTTTATCAACACACTGAACTTTACCAAAACAATGCACTTTACCAACACACTGCACTTACAAACACAATGCACTTACAACACAATGCATTTACCAAAACACTGCACTTTACCAAACACACGGCCTTCACCATCACAATGCACTTTACCACACAATGAACTTACCAACACACTGCACTTTACCAACACACTGCACTTTATCAACACAATGCACTTTACCAACACACTGAACTTTACCAACACAATGCACTTTATCAACACACTGCACTTTACCAACACAATGCACTTTACCAACACAATGCACTTTACCAACACAATGCACTTTACCAACACAATGCACTTTACCAACACAATGCACTTTACCAACACAATGCACTTTACCAACACAATGCACTTTACCAACACAATGCACTTTACCAACACAATGCACTTTATCAACACACTGCACTTTACCAACACACTGAACTTTACCAACACAATGCACTTTACCAACACAATGCACTTTACCAACACAATGCACTTTACCAACACAATGCACTTTACCAACACAATGCACTTTACCAACACAATGCACTTTACCAACACAATGCACTTTACCAACACAATGCACTTTACCAACACAATGCACTTTATCAACACACTGAACTTTACCAACACACTGCACGCTACTAACAAGTGGAGGCCACCTGATATCTTGCTGGTAAGAAGTTAATGACATTATTAGCAGCTTTAGCAGCATGTGACTGCTTTTCTGAACATACATTATAAGACTAGTTACAAGCATTTCAGTACTTTAAAAGTACTTCTAACTTTTAGTAATATGGGATATGCTCAAATACCGTACAAGTATTTTCTACTCAATTTACCAAAAGGATTTGAGTACTTTATGACCTGTATTAAGCTTGCATAAGCACGAGTACCAAAATACTTATCAAACACCACTAATAGTGCACTTGACCAATACCACTGTACCTTACCAAAATAACTACACTTTACTAAACACAACTAATGGTGTACTTTAGTTAACTAATGATAAATTAAAAAACATCACACAATTAACGGTGCACTTTACCAAACACAACTTATGGCATACTTTACCAAACACAACTAATGGCATACGTTACCAAATACAACTAATGGCATATGTGGGGAGCGAGACAAGGAAGAAGAGAGAAGATGAAAAGAAGGAAGAGAAGTAAAGAAGAAGAAACGTATATGTATTTCATTTTTATGTTATTTAGTATTTCATTCAATGTTGTGCGTTTATTTGAGTTTTGGGTGTGGTCACTGAACGTTTCCATGTATGGTCATTTGTGCGTGCATATAAGAACGGAGTCGTGAGACCTCGTGTCTCAGTTCGTGTGTAGTCAGGTCTTGTTTAATTACTTGATTTCTGTGTGCGTTCTTTGTAATTTGTATTATAAACGTGCATCTTACTTAGGCGCAAGCTGCGCTCAGCCACACGTTCTCTGGTGGCAGCGAAACGTTCCTGAAAGTGCGAGGTTGCCTGGTGATTAAGCTCTCCAGACCCCCACAGCATACTTTACCAAACACAACTAATGGTATACTTTACCAAACAAAATTAATGGTGCAAAACTAATGGTACACTTTTACAAAACACAACCACTTTAGCAAACAAAACTAATGGTCCAAAACTAATAGTACACTTTACCAAATATAGCTAACGGTACACTATACCAAACAAAACTAATGATCCAAAACTAATGGTACACTTTACCATAAACAAAACTAATGGTGCTAAACTAACGGTACATTTTATCAAACACAAATGGTACACTTTACCAGACAAAATTATTGGTACACTGTACCAAACACTTTACCAAAAATCAACTAATGGTACACTGTACAAAACAAAATTAATGGTGCACTTTACCAAACAAAACTAACGATGCAAAACTAATGGTACACTTTACCAAACATAAATGGTGCAATTTACCAAACAAAATTAATGGTACACTTTACCAAAAATCAATTAATGGTACACTGTACAAAACAAAACTAATGGTGCACTTTACAAAACAAAACGAACGGTGCACTTTACCAAACAAAACAAACGGCGCAAAACTAATGGTACACTTTACAAAACAAAACTAACGGTACACTTTACCAAACAAAACTAACGGTACACTGAACCAAACAAAACTAACGGTACACTGAACCAAACAAAACTAACGGTACACTGAACCAAACAAAACTAACGGTACACTGAACCAAACAAAATTAACGCAGCACTTTACCTAACATCTAACGATACACTTTACCAAACAAAACTAATGGTGCACTGTACCAAACAAAACTAATGGTAAACTTCATCAAATTTCATTAACCCTTAGCAGTGATAATTAATTCATAACAGGTGTGATGTAAGTAAACTGATTACACAAGTCAAAAATCTGTGACTGCACATGCACATAAATTGAATAAGGTTGTCACGAATTTGACAGGTTGGTTCAAGCTCTATTTCTGTACTAACAGCATGCTCCGAAATCCAGAAGCTTTAACTAACAACAAGAGCAAGATTGCTATAACAACTATTGTGATAATTAGTCAAGTACAAGTGATCATGGATTCTAATCCACAACATCATTGAATCATCTCAACAATTAGTGACTACAAGTAGCAGTGAATAGAGTGGGACGGATGCATTCCAGTAAGCATTGGCAGTCCAGCAAGTGGGTGTGGTTAAAAAGGAGTGACATAAGATCCGTTAAAAAATGGTATAGTTATAGTATAAAGAAATAATTATTAGAGCTTTGAAACTAGTACATACCACCATCCAAGTCAGCAAATATATACATAAGTATATCTAGAAAAAATACTTGTCATTCAAATGTATGCTAAATTCCTACCTAGACCCGTGCTAGAAACAATCTACATTATCATACCCTAGAAAATTGTTTTCTTTGTCATGGCCACTGATGAAATATTGTCTCTACAAATTAATCACTTTAATACCTGCACAAAAATTGGCTTGTCAATGTTCATCTGGTAAGGGTTGTTATTATGTTAATGACAATTTTACTTACACTACAATGACAAACTTCACCAACATTTGGTACACTTTAATCACACTACCAATGGCACACTAGCTAATGCAATGAATTCATTCACTGCCTTAGTTGCCACAGTTATGATTGTAGTTACACCCATTAACCCACCTTTCCTCTTACATTATGGTGCGTAGCTCATCCTTTAATATCACGGCTCTTACACACCACTTCTGGATTGTACTACTCCTAGCCTCTGCTTTTTTAGCGCCCCCACTGCACTCTAATTATTCCCCACTGCACTCTAATTATTCCCCACCCCCACCGTACCACGCTTGATGATCTGCGCAGTGATCTTGTATGGTTATCGCGCTGGACTTTTTGTGTACTTACTATTTGGAAAGAGCTGCTGCTGAGACTAAAGATGAATTGGCTGTACTTGGGTGTGAAACATTCTGGTTCATACCTGAGCTACGTTACCTTTGAGATAAGTATTTCTAAATACTAAGTGGCCAATTTGGACAGTAGCATCTGTGCTTTTACTAAAGTTACTAAACTTTTACAGATATTTATCATTTACAATTTAACAATTCTGGCTATAGTAGTTTGATAAGGTGATTTGGGGGGAAAATATTCTGATCTTTTTTTTTTGACTTGATACTTTTTATTTATTTTGCGAGTTGTACATGTAATCGCAACTTATCTAATAGCTACTTTGATTGATTTATTTATTTTCATTTTTATTCATTTATTCAGATTGGAACGACTAGAGTGCTGAATGACTGTTATTGACGTCTTTCTCATTCATACCGCATATAATATTTTATTTACCTTTTTTTTTTTTTTTTGTCAATATGTATGTACATTTTAGTATTTCATATTGTAAGATATATGTATATAATATATATAACTCATCAGACATCAAATTTGTGTATTATGATGTAACTGTTCATTTGACAAGTCATCGATTAGGTTACCCACTAATTTCACTACTCACTCATTTCAATGAAATTGCCAAAAAGAGTGGATGAGGGGAGAGAAAAGCCGGGTTTGTTTAGTCCACTAAGTTCCTTCATCAACATATAATCCACAAAGTTCGTCCTTTCACATGTAATCCACCAAGTGTGGAGTCATTTCGTTAGTTCATGAGTGAGTGTGGAGTCATTTCATTAGTTCGTGAGTGAGTGTGGAGTCATTTCATTAGTTCGTGAGTGAGTGTGGAGTCATTTCATTAGTTCGAGAGTGAGTGTGGAGTCATTTCATTAGTTCGAGAGTGAGTGTGGAGTCATTTCATTAGTTCGTGAGTGAGTGTGGAGTCATTTCATTAGTTCGTGAGTGTGTGTGGAGTCATTTCATTAGTTCGAGAGTGTGTGTGGAGTCATTTCATTAGTTCGTGGGTGTGTGTGGAGTCATTTCATTAGTTCGAGAGTGTGTGTGGAGTCATTTCATTAGTTCGAGAGTGAGGGTGGAGTCATTTCATTAGTTCGTGGGTGTGTGTGGAGTCATTTCATTAGTTCGTGGGTGTGTGTGGAGTCATTTCATTAGTTCGAGAGTGTGTGTGGAGTCATTTCATTAGTCGAGCGAAGTGAGTGTGGAGTCATTTCATTAGTTCGAGAGTGTGTGTGGAGTCATTTCATTAGTTTGAGAGTGAGGGTGGAGTCATTTCATTAGTTCGTAGGTGTGTGTGGAGTCATTTCATTAGTTCGTGGGTGTGTGTGGAGTCATTTCATTAGTTCATGAGTGAGTGTGGAGTCATTTCATTAGTTCGTGAGTGTGTGTGGAGTCATTTCATTAGTTCAAGAGTGTGTGTGGAGTCATTTCATTACTTCGTGAGTGAGTGTGGAGTCATTTCATTAGTTCGAGAGTGTGTGTGGAGTCATTTCATTAGTTCGAGAGTGTGTGTGGAGTCATTTCATTAGTTCGTGAGTGTGTGTGGAGTCATTTCATTAGTTCGAGAGTGTGTGTGGAGTCATTTCATTAGTTCGTGAGTGTGTGTGGAGTCATTTCATTAGTTCGAGAGTG
>WLWD01003637.1_pt1 | contig 37530 bp, 22 predicted proteins | sample 6712731 | NCBI WGS metagenome assembly WLWD01 (sample SAMN12718690, study PRJNA576275) | sponge metagenome | isolation source: marine sponge | host: Mycale hentscheli | place: New Zealand: South Island, Marlborough, Capsize Point | collected 2014-11-01 | reverse complement strand
TTTTGCTACAATGCTATTCCGTAAGTCTCGTAAACTCAACCCATAATGCTTTGGATTCATCCCATTATGCTTGAAATTCAACATAAAATTCATTAAAAAAAAGAAGTTACTATTTGGTGTATAGTGGTATTGGAGCGTAATTGAAGTTTCAATACAATCTTGCATTGCAGAGGTTTGCTGTTCTGAAAAATAGTTTGCTAGCAATGAAAAAGCTTGCTCTGCAGCTGCACGGGATAGCTAGCAGTATCAGTTTGTAAGCAGCAGAAATATGCAATGCAACTCCCTCAACTTTCTCACTATGGATGTTTTTCTGCATCATAACTACTTCAACATGTCAGTAATTTTTTTTTATTTTTACTGATTTGAAGCAAGAAGCTTTTTACCATTGACATGTCTGGTTGATTTCAAATGTTGAAGAACACTCATTTTAACAGAAACACACACTAGGCCACTGTTTACTAACTGCTGACACATTGCTGTGGTTATGAATTGTAGCTGATAATGAAACTCCCATCACTAGCCCATACATTCAACACAAAACTACACTATTCATATAAATAGCTCTGATAAAGCATGACAGGTCTTAAATGTGTCATGATTATGTTGATCTTTATATTTATCTCATACTTCTCTGCTGTGCATAATTTTAATCTGACAAAAAAATTATCTATCTTTTATGCGTAATTTCTAAAGTTCGCCTAAAATGCTAGAAAAATGGTTATCACACCTAAAATGCTCACAATGCTTTAATGTTTAAAAAAAATGCTAGCATAATTTATTGACCCCTAAAACAGGCCCAATATAGAGAGGAGTGACAGAATAGAGAGAGGATAAAGATTCAAATATGGGTAATTAAGCATAGTCAATCATAATCATCAAGGTTCAGGACCAAGTAAAACACGACAAGGAATGGAATAAAGCTTAATGGTGATAAATAGGCAGTATTAATGCTGGAGAAGGAGCCATATGGGCAGGGGGCGAGAAGAAAAGATGTGCATGAGAATAGAATAGTTGCACATGAGAAAATACAGGCACATACATGATAAGACAGAGCACATGTGTAGAAAGAGCTAGCAAGGACAGTACATCTCAACTGCTAGTGAAGTGAACAGTTGGAGTGTATCAAAGTTAACGAAGTCTGTTTAGCACAGTTGTGATAGTGGAGAACGAGGACAGGACACACAGCGCAGCAACGCTCCAGACCACCATTGACGGGGCTACAGGGCCAGCAAGAAAGCGAGAACAGATTGTTTCGATTAATTGGGCAAGTGAAGCGATACTCTCACTAATGGGTCCCAATTTGAGATTTTGGTCAATGCGTGTCCACCCCCGAAGGCTACTCCAAAACGTAAACATTAACGCGGGCGTAAGAAATTTGGGACAAAAGACTTTGAAATAATGCTAGGAATAGAAAGAAAAAAATGGCAAAGAGCTATGGACACAGAATGGGAAAGACGTTCACAGTTAGGTTTTCCGAAATTAGCGAGTTCATTTATTTTTTTAGCAGCAGTGGTAAGTTAACTTCGCTAATGCGCTGTTCGTCATAGCTATACGCCTTACATAACAGCTTTGTTCTTACTTGAAATCCAAAGTCCAATAGTCAAGTCACTAAGAGAATACAATGTAATGCTATATCTACTAGAGCCCTGGTACAATAGAGCATTTTGAATGGAGCGTACCAATAAACTAAACAAAAATATTTAACAAAAATTATTAGCAGTTAGCATTCATATTTAAGTTTCAGTCAGACCAGCTCGCTCGCCATATGTGCTGAAGCACATCACTAGTTTTTATATCATATCATTACATCACAACTTGTGTGACTTACAATCCATTGTCCTTTCTTATTGTACTTTACTGAATAATTCTGAGTAAAAGCATGTGGATTTATATTCATAAAACTGGGCTCTGTAGCAGTCTGCTACAATAACATGGTTGGACTATCTCAGTTCCTGACTGGGCTATTCAAGTGGCATACATACAGCCAGAATGGATGGATACAAACATACACACACACACACACACACTCACACAATGCACATGCTAGCTCCAAGCAAACTCACTTGTGTGAACTATTTAACAAGAGTTCGTGTTGTAATATCTGAGTACTAATCTTGATGCTTTAAAAAAAAAAAAAAAAAAAAAAAAAAAAACCCACGGCGTGCATATTCATAGCTGAGTTGGTAGAGCATCACCACAAACTGGATGGGTAAAGCGCCACCACCACAAACTGGATGGGTAAAGCTCCACCACAAACTGGATGGGTAAAGCGCCACCACCACAAACTGGATGGGTAAAGCTCCACCACAAACTGGATGGGTAAAGCGCCACCACAAACTGGATGGGTAAAGCGGCACCACAAACTGGATGGGTAGAGCGCCACCACAAACTGGATGGGTAAAGCGCCACCACCACAAACTGGATGGGTAGAGCGCCACCACAAACTGGATGGGTAAAGCGCCACCACCACAAACTGGATGGGTAGAGCGCCACCACAAACTGGATGGTTAAAGCATCTAACAAACCTGATGGGTAGATGTATCAGTATAACTGCTCCATATAAAACATGCAGAACTAAAAAAATTTTTAATCCTTTATAGTTAATGAGTTCAGTGTTGAATATGATGTTATAAACAGAATTAGTACTATAACCCTCTCACATACACTTGATATGGGCCAACATGTTACTAGACATAGTCATCAATCATGTCAATGAGTAAAAAAATATAAAAGAAAACACACGCAATTGAGTGAAATTCCACCCATCATAGGCTTATGTTAATAACTTTCTGATGAATTCAGATATGCCAAACCCCAGAAAAGTACAAAAGTTTACCTGCACTGCCAAATAAAGATTGGTGAAGCTGTTTATTTAGTCCTTGAATTGGAATTCTGGAAACTTGGTCATATCCCCTCCGCCGTACACACGCTTCAGTCTCTCCAATTCATCTGCCAAATCTTTACTGGTAGTTTCATTCACCACAATCTTGCCTCCTTTCACTTGCGCATTGTACTCCTACAAGCCATTTGATAAATCAGGTCAATAGAAGCAAACAAATCTAATTTTCTATGTAGCCTTAGCTACCAGGAAAACCTGCACACATTAATATTGTGTAACATTCTACTTTTTCAGCTTTTTGCTTCACTGGCAGGTCATCCTTTATCGAACTCTGGCCCAACCCCACAAGGCTGATATGAACGTCTGTTCTAAGATTACAAGTTTAGTTACCATAAGACTGATGGCCAAGTATTGAGTAAAAAAAAAAAAAAAACCTCAGCCATCTGTCATGCGTGAATTTACCTTTAACTTGTCCAGAAAAACCTTTTGGACTGGGTCTCCCAGCTGAGGCTTTGCAATAGATGCACTCACTGTAAAAGGCCTAACAGCAACAAAAAAAAAAGGACTTCTTCTAAACAACAAACCCGCCGCCATCTTTATTAAGACAAATACAGACTCCACCCACACTACATTTCGGTAAAGAATCGATAACTAGGGCAAATATCGGTAAGGATCGACAGAGAGTGAAGATGGTGAATTATGAAGTAGCTTTGATAATGAGACCTGCTGCAAAGCCTGCTCTCGCAGAATCTTTAAAAAGAGTATGCATTTCCTTAATGCAGCAAGGTTCAATCATAAAACAGATTGATAATCTGGGAGAAAAATCACTGCCTTACAGAATGAGGTCTTCAAAGAAAGAAATATTTCGTGAAGGAAGGTAAGTAATGAACATTTTAATACAATTTGGACCGTTTTCAGTGTATTCTCGCCTCAAAAAGGCACCTTACAGTAGGGATAAGAAGTTGGTATATATACTACTGTATAGTCATTCATAACTGTTGAGTTTTTATGTTTTTTAAAAGTAGAATTCAATTGATTGGCGAGCAATATGAAATTTTATTTTCAATATGAACATTCCAATTTGAAGTCACAGTATGTTCACCTTTGACTGCTAAGCAGAAAGAACAGTAGTGCCATGATTTAGCAACTCTAAAATACTTGAAGTATGCTGTGAAGTGTTGCCTTCAAAGGTTGAAAAAGTAAACGAAAGTTTGGGCTTTTAGGTCTGCCTGAGGCTAGACAGCTTAGTGAGGACTTTACTAAAATGTCATCTATTACCTTCCTCTATCATATGTGTACAACAACTACTGTATGCATTCATACATTAGGCTCAACTTTGAATAGATAGTGTCTTGTTTCATTTTGCTTGCTCACGAATTACACTTATGCTTATGCCTTTAGACAGTGAATATATCCGTAATTACATGAAATAGATTTAGTCACAACAATGCAGGCATTGAAGTGACATCGATCGAACAGTGAAATAGGAGTGCCATTATATTGCCAAAAAACTTCTTTATGTTTTGTTTCAGAGTAAGGTGGAAGAGAGAACATCTTATGTTTCTTTCTCTTTGGGGCGGCAAACGCTATGGAGAGGGGTTGTAAGGCCCTCACGCTTGACCCCACTACAGGAATAGTAGCTAAGTAGTGGCTAGATTAGATTTCAGAAACTAGTTATTTCAACTTCTTTGCAAGACTGGTCAACTGGGGGATATACAGAGATATATAGGGAAAAAATGATACTGAAGGGGGACGTGATAATTAGTTATTGAATAAGAGGTGTGACTGAATCAATATAGAGGGAGGCACAAACAGTGGGGTGTATAGAGTGTTAAAGGGAGTCAGAAAAAAACGTAGGGAGTCACAAACATACAAACAAGGATGAGTCCAGCTCTAGAATTTCCTCTAGGTGTTGCCTTGGCAACCACTTTAGTGAGGGCTGGCCCGAACACTCTTGTCCAGTCACTTTCTATTTCATTTTCATATGACTACCACATAACAAACACATGTTTACCCTAATCTGCATGCAATGCTCATTTGTAGTTTAGTGGATTTGAAAGTAGTGTTTACATAGAAGGAAAATATATATAATATATATACTAGTGATGTGCTTGAGCACAAATGGCGAGTGAGCCTAAAGACTATACTATTTTTATATGAATGATTTTGACTTCTAACACTGAAGCTACTGAAAATAAGGTCGAGTACGCATACACGGTAAAGGGATTTCAGTGCCATAGTAACAACTCGCTGCAACTGTTTGAATTGAAGGGGGGAAAACAACAACAAAACAATACATGTTATTTAAACGTTTTCTTTGTGATATTCTTTAGCTAAGTAGTGGTTGTAAAGCACAATGCTTTGACACAACTGGACATACACCTACACGAAATTTACCTTCGCGGTTAGTCTAGTGGACAATGCATTTTTTTAGTAAATACTGTTGCGTACGGCTTATAACCATGACGAAGAACGCATTGACTTACCACCGCCACTAACTCGAATAGAAATGGAAGTCCCGTAAGTTTTCACGTTTTAACTGCACCCGCAAAAGAATTCAAAACGGTAAACAATTCAATTTCTAGGGTGATATGGGTACTAATCGATAAAACGGAGGATTCTGTTTAGTGAAGTTTGGGACGGGGTCGACCACAGGACTAACACAAAAACGTGTGGGTCAAAGTACAGAAATGCCTTTTGTACGTCCAAACATATATATGTAAACAAATATCCCCGATTTTCAATTGAGTTACCCCTGATAGTGTCTCGCTCGCCAATAAAGTAATCACAATAGTGAATCCTTTGAATGACGGATCAAGTTAGCTCTTTTTTTTTTTTTTTTTTTTTTTTGTTCATGTTGTTAACGTGGTTGTGAAGTTAGTATTTGCTAACGCAGCTATGGCAGACATTTTTCTTGAGTACACCCCCTTGAGGCCCTCAGTAAGACACTGAGATTTAGAATAGCCTATACATAGGTCTGACAGTAAAGAAGAGTTTGCATACTTTTTTTCAATAAACCACTCTCCATTCTAAATACAAATAAAACTTAATATTGAGGGTCTACTGGAACCGGGTAAGAACTACAAATATATGGAAAATTGACATGTGCTAAAGATAACAAAATACTAGTTAAAATGTCTAATGGTCATGAACTAAACCAAAACAGACTACAATACTAATTTCATTGTGCTTATAATATGTGGTCCCTGGTGTAGACCCACTGCACGCTCTTGTCTGAAGGTCTTAAATATAGTAATGAATTTCACTTTATTAAAGAATGGAGTGAGGCAGCAAAGGATAGCAAAGATGCATATCGAGCTGAGCACTTTCTCAAATGAATGTTGTCAATATGTATGTTATTTTATGTATGATGAGGTGTTTTTACCAGAATAATTGACTTATAATGGAGTGTTGTTGTTGTTTGTTTGTTTTCTTTTGGCTAGAATATGTGGTTTAATGCGAATGGAGCACACCTCATGAGTTACACACATAGTGATAAAACAAATACATGTGCTTGCTTTTAAGGAGATTTTACCTCCAGATATTTAGTTGTTCTCGCCTTTTTTCCTGTTTAATACAGCCAATTGCAAATTTATCCCAAGATTTTGACTTTTTATCTCATGGATCACTGAAGTCGGAAAGTAAAATTCGGGAAACCTTATATTAAAAACACTACATTATGCATTTGGCTAAGACCAACTGGATATAGGCCAACACATTTTATGGTCTCCCTAGAACACGCAAGTTATGATTTCACTCAGACGTTGCTTCAACATTTTATAATTTATTTAACAATTGATGTCTCCATTATTTTGATTATACATAACTAATAAAATAATTGTTAAAAAAATTTTTTTAATCACTTCACAATTTCTTTCTCAGTTTGTTTTATCATTATGTATTCTCTCTCTGTCACAGATTGTTGTTTGTTTGTTTTTAGTGATACATAATTTCTGAAAATGTTTGCCTGTAACTGAGGATCAAACCCAGGACCATTTGCTTAACACACAAGCATGTACTCTAACCACTTAGCTATGACAACCAGCGGGCAACCAAACATTTTAATTATGTATTTATACTGTGAAGGGGTACTACTATGCTACAGTCTCACTCTCTCAGCGGACCAACTGTCCTGGGTTTGATTCCTGGTGATAACAGTAACATTTATCATAAAAGTCTGTGAAAGAGGGAGAATACGTCTAATAATTTTTTTAAATGCATCTCATTTCATGCCAGTGATAAAACAAAGGTGAGTTTATGTTCCGTAAATAAGGGAGATAAACATGTGCTCTGAGTAAGGTGTTTATCAGAGAGCTAGGAGAGTATTTAACATGAGTGAAAATTCAAAAGAAAAACTATCTACATAAAATACTTCATTTCTATAGAATAAGAGTATTCAATGAAAAAAGAGGAATTCTTCAGCTTAAGATTTCCAGTTGTTGTTTTTTTTTGTTGTTGTTTTTTGTTTTTTTTGCAATCACTTCGTAATTGTCAACAAGCGATCACATTTTTCCTCAGTCCTAGCTACATTATCAAAACAATCACTTTGAGTGGGTGTAGTGGTCACATGACTCTGGCACTGGCTTTTGAGAATAGAAGGTTTACCAATTACACATTTACATTTTAATAATCAGTTGCTAAACATTATCAATGTGGGGGCGGCCTGGTGCTCACCAGTGGTACATAGAGCTGCATGTATTGTAGTTCCCATGACTGTACCCATAGAACTGTAACTTGACAGGAATGGTGGAAGCTGCTTCAAAGTACTGCATGCTGTCTGCCCCCCAAGCAATAAATCTGGGGTCAGCGCCCCTTGCCCTCCCCCCTCTCCTTTCCATCCAGCCCTGTGTGACCTTGCTGCTGCTCTTCCTTTAATAGAGGCTGGGGTACTTGGAATTTCTAATCTCGAAAAAAAGTGACCATTGCAGTAATTAGTAAAGCATGATCCAGAGATTATTCTGTTGTAAAATTATCTTAGTTAGAATGTCTAAAAAAATTCCACTAAAGACAGCAGTACTTTTCAGTTCTTCTAGGACCTCTTAGAGCCCTGGGACTTTCTCCAGTGACTTTGACTCCATAACCTTTTTTTTGAGGAAATCCCTGTTAATTCTCTTATGCTTAGTTTGATTAGTTCCCTTTGCAAAAGTAACCAGATTTACACTCAAAATCCTTCTCCCCCCCCCCCCCCAAAAAATAAAATAATTAAATACAATCCCGTATTAAACCCTGGGGAGAGAACAGGTGGAAAGCGTATTCATTTGAGGTTTTATTTATCAGGCTACCTATTTTTTCTTTTTATTTATTTACTGGTGAGGGGTGATTTTTAAAAGCTGAAATTTCACAATTCAGTACATCAAATGGTCAATGGACTCATATTGTCAATTCGATTTATGTCAGCTGCCTTTTGATTCCCTGATCCTCGATGAAGTGACAAAATGTGATACAGAAACTCTCGCACACATGCACTGAAAGTTACAATAGCAATCATATGCTTGTATACTGGCCAACTCCATCATAGCCCCCATTCATTTTAATTTTACTCTTGATAATATTTTCACTTCTTAGCTGCATATGTAGCATTCGCTAAATAGTTCAAAAAAATTTCAACCTCAAGTTATCCTACCATGAATGGAGTTAAAAATGTATATTATTAGCTATTTTTGTAACATAGTAAAGTAGGTCTACCTAAAGTATTACTCTTGTTAACACAATTAATCTTTAATGTATGTCAGATATTTCTTGCTGGATATTGATGCTCCTCCTGCCAATTTGCTGACTCTGCGGCAGAAGCTGAAAGTTGATGAGGATGTTGTACGAGTGAACATTATTAAACCACGGGTAAAGTAAATTTCAGAGATTCCTCTACAATGCCATCATTCACTACTTTGTAAACATCACTTGTAAGTGGAACAGATTGTCATAATGTGTGTAACTAGTCATTTATTTATACGAAATGTCAACTGAAGACAGTTTATATAATAATTTCTCAACACGAATACAGTACATTTGTTTGTTCAGTGTTTAGAGTAGTGTGTGTGTGTGTGTGTAGTTTGAGCCAAATAAGATTATAAAGTGTACCATGTTTGTTTGTAGAGAGGTGTGTGTGTGTGTGTGTGTGTGCGTGTGTGTGTGTAGTTTGAGCCGATTATGATTATAAAGTGTTTGTAGAGGTATGTGTGTGTGTGTGTATGTGTGTGTGTGTGTGTGTGTAAATGATCATGACTCAGCAACAGGGACAGTACACTCTAATTATATTGTGGACTAATGGTTACAGCAGTAATCACTAAGAATCCCTGGGGCCCTCCCCACCCAGGCCTCCACTATATAGTAGGATTATCAGTTCCAGAGCGCAGCCAGAGCGTTGCTGGGTTGACTGATAACAAGATAATAAAGTTCCATGAAAAGGAAGTAGTTTTCCCAAACAATCCGTGCTAACTATTAGATTTTAGGCATCCTGTTATAGCTGCACTTGTATCACCTGGTAATTATAGCTTACGGTGAGCAAAATGCAGTATATGTGAAATTTGAGCATGCTACAAAATCACTAAGTGAGACTTCAGTTCATGTAACCAGCACTTGTAAATTTTGAATGAATTCAATGCATACTTTGTGAAAGTCCCAATAGAGGTGTATACAGGTTGAATCCATACAGGAGTGTGCACTGGATAACTCTTTATTGTATGCATAAACCAGGCACTTAACCTAAGAGTTATAAACCCACTAAGTTTCATTTCCATGGATTGTATGTATACACATGTTGAACACATGCTGGACAACTGCAGAGCATCTAGTGAGTACAGTGTAATAATCCACACATGGTGCTCCACCAGAGCCAGGAGGGGGTTAGAAGGTTATGTTTCAATTACCATATTGTGCAATGATGGAATTCAGCAACTTGTAGTTCTCATGTGTGGCATGCTAACTTTGAAATAATTGGATTATGTGTGTGAACAATAGCATCCTGTACCTTCTTTGTAACTAAATTACCCCCCCCCCCCTTTCGAACCAAAATGGCTACCTACTTTACCACATACGTTTACACATTCCGATAGGAAAAATGATTAAATATAATTTGTATATGTATTTGTTACATAAAATATTAGTTAGTCCATGATAATGTCCACCTATAGTACAAAATAAATGGCACACTTGTGGGTGTATAGCAGTAAAGTCTAAAATGGAGTGTCGGGTCTGTTCGGACGTGTCGAAGAAGAAAGGCTACGCCCTCTTCCCTGACTCCAGTCTGAGTCTTGTGTCCCACCACTAACATCAGCCGAGAAGCGAAGGTCCTCCTGAGAGCTTTGGTGTGGCTGGAACGCACCTAAAGACTGCAGGACGGCTTGCTGGAGACCATGAGGGCTTGGAGAAGGAGCTGGACTGTGCACGAACCAAGCCGGCTGTGGAGGGGAAGATGGGGCCCTAGGAAGACCGGTCATGACATGCCAAGGAGGCGGGGATGCTGGGCGTGGCGGGTCGTGGTGCCACACCGTTGATGAGGATGTGCTACCTGGAGGGGACCTCGAAGGCGTGGCATACCAATCAGCATCAAGGGGAGGAGGATGCGGGGGTGGTTGAGGAGGTCGGTGGTGTTGTGCTGAGAGGGAGTTTTGGTAAGGATGCTGAGCGGACAGGAACGGATTAAAAGCCGAGTGTCGCTGGCCTTCCAGCTGGTGGAAGCCAAACGGTGGGAAATCTGTCGGAGACACTATTGGGCGACGGTGGTGGTGGTGGTGGTGATGATGGTAATGATGCGGTGGGGGAGGGGCTGGAGGGAAGGGGGGAGGCAACATGTCGGAAGGAGCCGTAGGAATTCCATGTTGAGAGCGTCTATTCTCAGGAGGAGGGATATCGTTACTGTGTTGATGCGGGCACTGGTGACGGTGGTGGTGATGATGATAGTGGTGGTGGTGTGGGGGAGGTGGGTGGGGCCGAGGTAACTGGGCTCTTGGGGGAGAGTGGAAAGGATTCTGGTGGTGTTGAGCGTGATGGTGCCTCTGACGAGGGCGTGGCAGATGGTGATCCAATGGGAAGTCCAAGTAGTTGGAATGAGGGGTTGGAGGTCGGCAATCAAATGCAGACAAGGAGTTTCCGCGACCTTCATTGCTTTCCCTATCCGAACGCCTCCCACTTACCAAAGAATGCCTATTAACTGCCATATTATCACCAGACACCCTTCCAATTGGGTGTGGCCCAGACAACCCAACCACACCCCTCCCTTCCGATAGAGTCTCTTCCACTCCAGGTCTCTCACTGGAGTCATCCCAGGTAGGGTTCGCATTGGAATACTCCGTGGCTAAACTGAGCCGGTTTAGGGATGACTCGAGCTGTGACTCTAGCTGGGTCTCGGCAGCTCGGTTGTTGTGCACTGCAGCATTGTTGAGCTGCAGAGGAGAATTAACTGTCTCCAGCGTTCCATGTCCCAAACTCAATCCAGCAAAAACTGCATCTGGGGAGGATGAATATTGCTGGAACAGCATTCTATTGGATGGCCTGAACACAGGGATACCCGGAGATTCAGAATCACTATCATCACTATCATCATCAGACAAGTCTTGTTGCCAGGGGCCACTCCTTGATAGCCTAAATTGTGAAGACCCATACCCACCCAACCTCCGATCCAAGCGAAGCCGTGGCCTTAACCGTGGGTCCAACAGACCGCCGAAATCCCCAAGGAAATCTTCCACTGATCTGACTTGGGTCAATGAAAATTGCCTTTGCGCTGTTTCTGGCGGTGTTTTTTCCGCTATTCTCCAACGCCGGTCATTTGCATGTTCGGCCTTTAGATGTGCTTCAAGCTGGCCCAGTTCCCCTTTCCAGTCACACACAAGGCACTTGGTGTTTTCTTCCAAGGAGCAATTTTCTCCATCACCTTCCTCAGAAACTTTGGCTCCTCCTACCTCCTTAGGTTTCTCTGCATCCTTCTCACCTTCAACTTTAGAATCCACCAAACTTACAGGACAGCAGACTGCTAGAGCATTGATCTCCCTCTGTCTCTCCTTGTTGGGGAATATGGCCAGAGGAGAGCTCTTGCACATAGGACAGGGCTTACTGCCTACAAGTCTAACTATACACTCGTGGCAAAAATGTCTACCACAGCACTCTGTCAGGTAGGATTCTCTCTGCACTGGACACAGACATATCGGACATGAAAACTTGTCAGGTGGGTTTTCAGAAAAGAAACCGTCAAGGTAGAAATAGTCGACCTCTTCCGGGTCTTTTTCTATACCGGACTGTTCCTCTGCGCCGGACTCCCGCCGGTCTCCATTCGGTAACGAAGGTCTAGAAAAGAACGGCCACATGATTCCGAAACCATATAGAATATAGGACTGAATAAATCGTATCTCCACCGAACACGAGACGCAACGACAGTGTAAGCGACGCCTATTGTTTAGTGTAGCACCTCCGGTTGTGCGGTTGTTATGCTAGAAATGCACGTCCAAAGGCGTGGCTTTGCAATGAGCCCGGGCATGTGGCGGCAGTGCAGTTGGAGGAACCTAACCCCTTTCTTCTTCCTGGGAAGATTAGTTCACCCTCTCCGGTTGCCACCGCTATCCTCATCTTAAAACCCTTGTTACATAGTTGTTTGCTTGCACTCAATAAGTAAGGACAACTAAAAAAGCAGGGGGAAAAAAAGGGGTACTGAGTTGGGTTCAAACCCTCGATTGTCAATTCAAACTTTTAAGTAAGAGACAAAACCCCTAAGCAGAGGATACAGTAAAAAATGTAAGAACTTCACAGCAAAAGAAGGATACAAGCAAATGTAGCTAGACTCCATAGCAATTAGACTGTCATTGTGCAACTTGTATTTGTTTCTATTTCATGCTTTTGAATAAAAAAATCTACAAAATTTTCTCTAATCATCACTTAAAACTTATCTTACAGAATGCCAGCGAATGTAGAGTGAATGGGTCAGGTATTGAGTTTGTTGTTGTTGTGTGTGTGTGTGTGTGTGTGTGGCCGATGATAACAAAGTAATCCTCATCTCTAACCTTCAATAACATCACAGTAAGTAAATAATACAATAACAGCAAATCAAACATTTTTTATTATTGTGATGATGATCAATGTCTGAATGCAATACGATAAGACCAATACTAGAACATATTATATTATAGCTTATAAAAATGTAAATGTAGCTGAAGTATTAAAAATAAATACAAAGAAGAAGTTCTACATTGCAGTTAATGGCACCTACAATTGTCTGAATTTGATGGAAATTGAATCACTTTATTTTCTATGCTTTTAACATGAGGGCAGGTACAAGGAGAACAATCCTGAAGAACATGTTCCTTCCAATATCCATAGTGATTTTTACTGGAACCAAAGGAGCGAAATAATGGAGATTTGAGGTTATAAATTTGCCGACTTAAGGACTGCATAATGATAGACAATTCGAACTTGTTTAAATGAGATTCTACATTTTCAATTGAGCAATTCAAATCCTCATTAAGAACATGTGAAATCTAAGAACAAACAGAGAACATGACATAGCTACATACTGTTAAGCACATGTGCAATTAAAGTTTTGTCTTACATAGGAACAAGCATCCGATACCATGACATCATATATTTTCTTCATTGAAATAGAAATGCTTGTTTTTTCCAGGTTCTCCCAAATTCCTTTCAGCTTCATAGCTTTTAAAAGCAGCTGCACCAAGTTCCTCTGAGATTTATTGGGTACTAAGCTAGGGGCATTGGGAAGGAACCAAAAATCCTGTAAGAGAAAAACAATATCAATTAAGCATTTAAGTCATGTTGTAAAAACACAAAAATATTACTTTGTTATTTTTCTGGTGGTTCCATATTAATAAATTTTGCAAATAGATTCCATCTGAAAGACTATTAATAGGAGCAGATCTGAGACAGCATGTTGATGACTCAGCGACACAGATAAGCATCAAGAGAGTGACAAAGGAGTGAATGAAGGTTGCTACCATTGCTGGGAGATCGCTGAACAGTGTAGATGAAGCTGATAATTTGTTGGCTAGCTACTTGCCTTGGTTTATATATACACTGTTGGGGCAGAAATATCACCATATAACAGAAACCTCAACTCTGCAATCTGCTGTGATGTCAGGTTGCAACTCACACAAACTCATATGAACCAAATGGAATCACAAGTGATGTTCCAGATAACATTTATAGCTCACTTGACACCCTTCCTCCCGCCCCCCAACCCATCCTTTTTGGGTATTTTTTACTCGTTCGTTTGTTTGATGATTTAAAAATAAACAATTTGATAGGCAATATCTGTTATTTTAAAATAAAGTAAAAATTTGGAGGTGCAAATCATGTGAACTTCTAGGTACTAATTGATCAGGATCAACATTAGCTAAACCAAAAGAAGCTTAGAAGTGTCAGACTGGTTATACCATAAGTTCATTCCCTTTGACTTAATGGTTACCTCAATATCATTGGAAAAAGATGAGTGTGACATTCCAAACCTCACAAGTAACTTTTCCAGACTGGCTTACTTAGCTGGCTTCTTTATTACTCTTCCCCTACAAACCATACGAATTTCCTCGCTACAATTACACAATACTTCGTGTGAACCTGTAGTACAAAGGGGAATAGGGTAGCAAATGTGTCAATTGTTATGGTTAAGCAAGAAAAAAACGGATAGTCCTGTTTTTTCCTCCCATCTTATTCCACCATCAAAAGGTGACAGGAAATTTTTTTTGTCATTATGTACTGAAGTAATTTAGATTCTAAAAAATAAATTATTTTAGAAAAGATCTTCTGAATAGTTAATCAAATTCTTAGTTTGACCAGGAATAAAGATTTGACAAGAAAAAATCAATTCAAAATAAAGTAATGCATAGTTTATATTATGTACACTACGTTCACTTTTGTTTTCAAGCAAAGCTCCTCTGTGAAAATTCAACCTGTTTTGTCAGTAGACCTCTACGTTAGTAAAATATCACATGTGTTAGCAAGTATAATAGGCCAGTGGTGGTTCCCATGGGTGGAGGGGGGAAAGGAAGTTCATAAGTGGAAGTCGAAAAAAAATTTTTTTGGAATGCTAGTATAGCTGCTTCGTCATCAAATGGCTACTGGTTGTTGGCTCAATTTGTATTCATTTCTAACCACACTACTACATACTAGCTATTAGAGCTGGAACCTTACTTCATTGCAACGCATCTCTTCTTTGCATATTGTAACTACTCAACTTCTATTCATTTACTTATCGTAGTGTCATCATTTCATTGTTCATTTCGATACCTATCAACTTCGATTGTCTGGGATGTTGTCTGACTTCACTCTAGACTAGCATATAGCGGAACACTAGCGCAGGAAGCGACATTCCCAGTGCAGTGCTCGGTTCATTCAAGGGCGAGTTGTGTTGCGGATACTGAGCAACCAGCCGCTTACGCTTAATTGCGCACTAGACGATTCAGATGCACTACTCTACTTCATCTTGATGAAATGAAATATAGCAGCTTACAGAAATGTGCATGACACAGGCATAAGTTACTGTTCACTAGAATGAATTAGCACATAAATATCTTGGAGGACTATGCCAAGTAGTGGCTAGGAGAGTTGAAACAGAGTGACTTGATCCATAACTGCAGCTACAACAACTGAACTTGGACTGAGCTGAGTCCACTATATTATACTGATATACTGGGGGGGGGGGGGGGTGTTTACATAAAGACAATGTATGAATGTGTGTGTGAATACATGTTTATCAAATGAAGGAGGTGCTAATTAATTGTTTACTGTTTTGTGTTATTTGTCCTTGCTTGCTTCACCATCTTGCTTGCTTGCTCCAACAGCATCCATAATTAATCTGTTAAGGTAATAGTAATCTTCCTGAAAGAATGATAAAGTGACAACATCTTGGATGGTAGTACACTTTTTGAAATGTTATCTTTTGTAATACATTCTGCACCATTCTGAATCAGAGAGTGCTTCCAATAATACATCTTATCGGGCTAATAATTAAGACAAGCACCACACCTGTTAGAAGCTGTGTAAGGCAGGAAAGTGTGTACCCTCCTACATATATACTCCATGCTTTTATAGTCAAGCATCACCAAGAGCTAAGGAAGTGGGTTATTTATTCTGCTGATGTTGCAATTTTGTCTAAGTTCTCCAACTACTTTCTGAACTTTGTCCTGGCTTGATCAGTGAAGTCAGCTTCCTGATTACTAGCTCTATTGCTCAGGTGAGACCCAAACTACTCCTCAGGTAAGCACTTTAGCTGATATCCTAAATTTATCAGTCAGTACAAGGTAGATTCTCTCACTTGCTATGATCCCTAAATAATATGAACTTCATACAATCAATGCTATCAATTCATACCTTATTCAGTTCTAAGGATGTGTTACCTTATGTGTTAATTGTTGTTGTTTTCACCTCTATTCATACCCAGACCTACAGAATGCTATATATGTTCTAGAACTTTTCTTTCCAGTCAGTCTAGCTTACTCAGTGATTATGTGAATGTGTTGTTGTGTTCTTGTTTCAAGATTAATAGTAACATTTAAAGTAAATTCGAACCTATTACTAACACAATACACCCAACATTACTGTGTGACTATGTGGAATGAACTTACTCTCCCAGATTTTTCTCACAATCTAAATTCTTTATATCATGAACATTTCTAGATGCCAAGTATATAACAAATGAATATTCATAAATTAGGTTTAAAAACACTCATTGGTAAAACCAAGAATCACCTGCAAGTAATTCTTCAAGTGCTACAAGTAGCTCTGGACAACTTTTTGGAATAAAGCATGCTTTCCCTCTTCATGTTCATTCTGAATCTGTAGTCTTTTCAATTCTTCTTCTGCTTCCAAAAACTTTTGTCTTTTTACTCTCTCACTTTGCCCTCTTTTAATTTCTTCTATTTTACTCCTTATACACAAATGTTCGTTATATGTACGTATGTTGCATATGTGCAATTTCTTAGCGTATCTTTCTTCCTGCACCCTAATACTTCCATATGTATCCTCCAGCTTTCCTTAATCTGTTGAAAAGGCTAATATTTTATCCTCAGTTCTCTATCTATTTCTAGCAGCTTCTTGTCAGCTTGCAACTGTTAATTATTTTCAGTTTCAGAGTTTTTTATTCATAAAATAAAGTTCTTCCTTTAATATTTTCATTCCTTTAGCATTATTAATCTTGCAGTTCTCAAGATCTGTAACTTGTTGTTGTTGTTGTTTTGTTGTTGTTGTTGTTTTGTTGTTGCTGCTGTTGTTTTAATAGCTCATTCTCAAGCATTAATTTAAAAATTTCTGCTCATTTTACTAAATAATTGGTGTGCAATGCAATTTCTCCAAGTCTTCTCAATAACTCTTATCCTCCTTTGATTTCTTTCTCTCTCCCTTCACCCTGGGATCAACAATGTCACTCTTTCTTTGTTACATTCTTGCAGTTTGACTTTTTTTTTTTAATTGCCCCTTACACATTCTTGACCTGACTCCATTAATTTCACTTGCTGCAAGATTGGAGACTGAACTAGTTCATTCCCCAAACAACTTTTTTGGGAATCCTTCAGAATCCTAGGTTCCACACATTCCACCAGTATTTCTGCTCTCCAATAACTTGATTTATCATTTTATTTTTGGCCTTTTTTTCAATATTTTTTGTCAATCAGGTTTCCTTCTCCCAGTAGCTGTAGATAAGCACTCAAATAGTCCCAGAGTTTCCACGATAGCATAATTGGTGTACAGTCGAACTTCCCAAAAGGACAAAATGGGAACACCAGTTTTATCCATTGTTGAGAAGCTGTCCCTTCTTGGAAACCATCCTTTTTGACTGTTTATCTAATATTTGATTGTGCAAAGTGTATTAAATTATTTGAATTGAGTGAAAAATAAATAAATTAAATAATAGAACATAGCTAGTATACTGGCTTTTTTTTAACAAAAAAATATATTTAAAAAAATCACATCAATTAGTCTGTTTTAACATTTTTAAGTTCCCAATACTGTTTATAGTTGGTCCTTAGCTACTCTCTGACTTATTTTATGTGGTCATGATGCTCCAAATATGAGCTTACATTTTCCAATTGCTTCTTTGAAGCTGTTCAACTTGGTGAAGGAGAAAACAAATGGGTTGTCACCATCATTATCATCTTCTTCTCCTGCTGATTAAAAAAGCTGGATTCCCTATCTCAGTCTTTTAGGAGGTTCATCCTTTTCCCGCTTTAGCGATTGGTAAAAGTCTGGCTACGCGTGACTGGGCTGCGGGTTAGAAATACACTTCATCTACCGCCTCTGTGGACCCGAGATAGAACTTGTTGATTCATTAAAATTGTCTGAACTGTAGTAAATTTTGATATGTATCAATGAATGTCCATGAAGTGAAGCACTTTTTGTACGGTGTAACAATAGTGGGAATTCTGTTCTGTCCGTTGTCCGGAACTCGGAAGGTCCGCATCTCGGAAGCTCCTAATATTATACAATATTTTCAATAGGAAATCCATCCGTAGTTTTGTGTTCGTCTGCTGTACCTTGGTTGTCCGTTTTTCGGAAGGTCCGTTGAACGAGGTCCAACTGTAATACATCAAGAAAATCATTAAAGCGACTTGAAGTGAATTTGGACGAGAACGTGATCTAATACATTAGATGCATTTCATATTCAGAATTTCCACGGAATGATTTTCGTGCGCCTAAAATTGCTGGCAAGGAGGTTGTTGAATAGACCTGTGCGCTTGCTACCTCATCAACATTTTAAGAAAAAACCCGTAACTTCTGTGACTTTCGGCCATAACATCTTAATTAGAAACCATAAGGGCTATTACACTTGTAAAAACTCCAGTTCTAAAGTGACAACAAACAAACCGCACCAAAATCTTCAACCATTATTCTGCGCGTCTTCAATGGCGACGCTCGTATGAGCAATACGTAAACGACCTTTTTCAAATAGAATATGTCGAATAGAAGCCCGAATTCAACAACTTTTGGCCAATTTCAAATTATTTTTCCATTTTTCTGTAATTACAAACAAAAAAAAAGGTTGCCTGGAATAAAAGTGTACAATTGTGGTTAAATATCACAATTTAAACAAAGAACCAAGGTGCGAACCCTCAGCGCTACTAAACACTACCTAGCGATTACAATACAATCCCGAAATAACAACAACAAAAAAAGCAGCATTATATCTGGATACCTAGCAATCTCCAAAATCAGAGCGTGACAAACAAACTACATGTACATGAACAGGACTACTACAACCCTCTCGCGCATGCGCAATGAAGGTTAATGAACTGCATCTTGCCTATTATCAATGTCAACTCTGTAGTTCTTTTAGGTCCATGGGTAGGTTGGGGTAAAGGTTTTCAGAACATTCTGATAATGACAAAAATAGTGATCTAGCAGTGTGAAGTGTACTCTTCTCTTCCATATTGATCTCTTGTTGGTGCACATTATTCTCGCAGCTATGTCAATTATTGGCAACAAAAAAATATCAGTTCACTTAAACATATACTTCTATTATTTGAACTCAAAAATAAAAGCCACGTGATACAATGAAATAAATAATATAGGAACTAAACAAGTGCACAAAAACACTTACTAAGGTGCAAGATAAAATTATACTTGTGATAGCATACAAAATATCTATAAAAAATAAAACTATCAAGAAGAACAGAAAGTTATGGGTAAGTTTTTCTACTTGTTTCTGTTAAGTCTGGCCTCAATAAACCGACAGACAAGCTCCTGAGGTCGCATCACGTAGTCCTTGTAATCCTCTGGCAAGATTGTCACCTGAAGAAACAACATATCATCTGCTGAAACTTAGAACCATGTGTTTAGACATCAATCTTACAATGGTGAAAGTTACAAATTCATCTAGTTAATGTCACACGTCATGAAACCATACTATATCAATAATAAAAAAAGAAAAATTGCAATTGGAAATTTAATTATTTATTATTTATTTAAATATTTATTTTGTTTATTATTTACAATTTATTCTTTTATTATTAACTAATTTATCTACTTGACTTATTTAATTAGTAATTATTTATTCTAAACACAATAGACCAGTAAATAAGTTACCTAGTTTAATACATAATGTGTCAGTAACATACACACCTGGTCTCCATTAAATCTGTCCAACAGAGCCACACACACGACAGCACACTTGACTTTGGTCATGGCACAGATAGATGACAGAGCTGTACACTCCATCTCAATGTTGCAAATACCAACCTCCTTCAACTTCTTCAGGTATGCCATCTTTTCCTCTTCCACATGAGTGCAGGCCAAACCATCCATTCTAGCCTGACCTGTGCGTAAGTAAGTGTGGTATAGACAAGTTTATGTGTGTGTGTGGTAAGGGACAAATTTTAGGACCCATTCACGCCAGCTCATCATATCTTGGCAGAAGGGATTCCAACATCACCTTATACACATTGCAGTAGAGAGAAACAAGCCTATATGTGTGCTTTATTCCAGATCATTAGCTGCTCAAGTCTAATTATACTGGTTCGTCCACACTGCTATAACAACTTATGGTAGAGGGAAGGGACACCACTGATACTGAGCCGTACTTGCTGTTGGTTTAGAATGCCAAGAATCAGCAAAGGTTAGGTCAATAAGTGTTCAAACAAACTAACAAACTAAACTTTTCACAAGCGAATTAAATGATGAAGTGAAAGGGCAACAAGAAAGATCTCATACACCCATAGACTAACATACAAACCTTCATAAGTTGACAAATTTAACAGTACGATCAGCAATTAAGGTCCAGGAGACAGTTCGGATGTTTGGTTAACACATGGCACTTCAGATTCCTCACACATTAAACACTAGTTATACGTATACACCATAGTACTACTAACAAGAAATCCCTCCTTAACTATTTCCACAGTCACTGACCCTCATAGAAGTCATCTGTACACAGGGTCCCTCCCAGAACTGTAGGATAGCCATCACTTTCCCTCTTGTGAGAGAACATCTCCTCAATTAGACATTGGTCCATCGTTGTATCTCTCATGACCCTCGTCCCCAGGATCACCTGATGAGAAGGAGGAGAAAATAGAGAGGTGAGGAGTAGGAAGAGAGGAGAGGGATGGAACGAGAGGAGGAAGGTGTGTCAAGCTTAATATGATAATATATAAATTTAATTACATCATCTCACCACTTCGTGCTTCTCTTCCAGGAAAGGGTTGAATGACTTGTTAGTGACCACTACAGTTCCAGCTTTAACCCCTAGTAATACACACGCGCACACACACACACACACGTGAATGCACACACAACACATTACATTATGGTAGTTAATTTATCCCAAAAATTAAATACTTCTTTATTGTGTTTAAGTTAAATGGCAAGTTATGAGGGGAAAAAATTTATGTATTTTTTTGGTATCATAGGGCTGAATTAGACAGACAGTAACATATTGTGATCCCATTACCAACTCCTCCTGAGGTTCCTAGCCTGATAATCACAGGGTCCACAGCTCCAGCATACTTGAGAAGTTTAATGATCTCATGGAGCAAAATGGTGATAGAAGGCACACCCATTCCATGCTATACACATACGTACATACATATATAAATACATACATACATACATACATACATATGGAACACAATATAAGACACAGTATATGTTTACCTACCTATCTACAGATATAATGTTACCATAACGAACTGAGAAATGTGTCACAAATCTAGTTACACTCCTTCAGTATTATGGAATCTTACATCTCATTTGGAATTGCCTTACAATAACACAACATAACATAAATATTTTCACCATAGTTTATAATGAAAACCAATTTTTTCAACTTGAGGTACCACAATTTCCTTAAGTAAAGTTCGTTAAGACTCTTGTCAAAGGGTGGCCTTCCAATTGGGTCTGAAAGATTAAAATTAACAACAAAAAAAAAGGGAGAGATGACATATTTTAACCTTCCATCAACTCTGGTCTCTATTGTAGACCTCATAGTATGGCAGTCCATCTCTCCTTCTATAGGAATCAGAATACTAACTTTAGGGTATGATTTATTTTACCCTCGCACCCAGGCCGTCAGGTGGGTGGGGAGAATAGATGGCCTATAATACACACTGACTATGCATGCGCTCATTTTCCTTAACACTGGGTATTCAGTATATCTTTTGTAATCCTTCATGGTATGTACTCTTTGTATGAGGTTTTTTCACTTGCCTACTTCTCAGGGATGGAGCCCAATATAGACAGTGGTGGTAGTTCTACAGCATTTCAATAAGCCTCATTTGAAAGAGTTCAAAATGAAGCAAGTGGAAACTACGCGAAAAACCTTGTGGTAATGAATTATTCATGAATATGCAGTAGCAGAACACCAGGAAAGTTCTGACAGCCTGGGTACCAGGCTAGATCTATATTTCCTTTCTGTTTGATAGCCCCATGTGGCATTGATGCACAGATTAAAATAATCAATCTACACTACTAAATATTCATTAGGTCAATTCATGTCAACTTAACATTATTGTTGCTATACTTTGACATCATTGTATGACCAACATACAAACGATACCCCTATCTAAACTTGTCCATATCTATTGCTGTGTAAACACTTCCATTAAGTCCCAAATACTGTCATAATGATAAAAATGAGGTTAAATCACTGCAGAACATAGAACGACATTGTTTGATATTCTAGACTTTCTACATTCTGCTCAGACCATGTCTCAGCTGGTGTTCCTGCTGTCCAGCCTCCTGTGTGTGGCTCACTGTCTGATAAGGAGTGCTTCTCTTCCTATCCGTCTACCTAACAACCCACTAAATACTTCCTGTCCTCTACACAGAGAATATGATGCAGTCAAAGAACAAGTAAGGGAGATTCTTGATGATTATCCACCATGTATATGTGGAGGTGAAGGCTGGACTAGGGTAGTGCATCTCAACATGTCTGACATGAACCAGCAATGTCCTAACAACTGGACACTCATCACTACTCCTATCAGAGGATGTGGACGCACTAACTATGGCTTGAGAGTCTGTGATTCTGTAACTTATCCAGTTCACAGCCTCAACTACTCTCATGTCTGCGGGAGAATTCTGGCATATCAAAAAGGAGTGACATCTGCATTCTATAGTAGCCTACATTTGGATCAAAATACAGTAGAAGATGCCTACTTGTCTGGAGTGTCCCTGACTCACGGACCACCTGGTTCACGACAACATATCTGGAGCTTTGCAGGAGGATTATATGAACAAGACAGCAGCTATGCCCTCTTTCAATGTCCTTGCAGTAACTATCCTCACCGATTACCTTCGTTTGTAGCCGACAACTATTTCTGTGATTCAGGAAATCCTGGACCAAATTACAACAGTTCCATCTACTACATTGAGGATCCTCTATGGGATGGCCAGGGGTGTGGCCTCACTAGCACATGCTGTAAGTACAACAGTCCCCCATGGTTCTGTACATCTCTACCTCAACCTACCAAAGAAGACCTGGAGATTAGGAAATGTCACACATATATCCATGAAGGTGAAGATATTATAATAATCATAGTAGATGTCTTCATTAAGTAGAACAGCAGCTTCCTGGTTACCTGTCATCGTCGCACATTTCTATTAAATCATTCCTGAGAACACATGCGCAATATTACTGGCACTTGAGCTAAAATTTACTGTAATGTTTTAATTTCGCTATCACAAATTAGTGTACCACTGATTGTGTTCTTCCTGTCAAATTAACACCAGTAAATATTATTTGACCATGGTGACGATACGTTGCCGCATAAACTCTATTAGAATCGATACTCATTTGATTGTCTCTCTTAGGTCATTACTCAAATGCTTATAGCTACTGAGAATGAGGATGAAGAAACTATTAGTGTGTTCAATATAAACTCACACATATTCTTTTTATGTTTATAATAATTATTAAATAGCGTGGCTAATTCACTTTTTATCTGTGCTAAAGCACACCATCTTAGATATGAGATCCAAGGCACTGTGTCCTGTTGATGCAAGTTATAACTGGTAGAAGCGGTAAATAAGGCAACAACAACAAGGTAGAACGTGAGATAAATTAACACTCTCTTGAGAGTTGCTCCCATAATTTACCAACAATGAGCTCAACTACTTTGGGTGAGCACATTCAAGGGCTACTCCGATCATTACGGTGCAACCAAAGTTTCTTCAGCCAATAGTATGCATGTTGACACATTGTTACCCACTGTTAGTTTCTAATAGACCAGGAATCTGAATAACAAGACATCCAGCAAATGCACACTTCGAAGTTCGACAGTGCATAGCGATGCCTGTAAATTGTGCTGGGCTCTCCAACAACAATAATGAGCAGCAGATGCTTGGGAGGATGAAGACAGAGACCACAGGAACAATGAAGCACCAAAGGTGCAAATTCTTAGCGCTAAAATGGTAGATGTAAAAACTGTTCACAAGAGAAGCTAAACATGTTAGGGACATTCACATATAGTCTTAATGCGAAACTCCAATTCCAGCACTCCTCTCAGCCCAAAGCAAAATTACCGGAGGGCAGCACAAAATTACCGGAGATCAGCACAAAATTACCGGAGATCAGCACAAAATTATTTATTGGCATGATTACAGCGTGCTGATAGAGGGTGTTACCCACAAAAGTTAGTACGTGTGACAGACAGACAGACAGACACACAACTACTCTAACACTCAAGGAGCATGCAGCTGAGGGTTAATAAACAATTAAAAATTCCCTACTTGACTTTCCAGAGTAGTCAGCTATTATCTAATTCCTCCTACCTTTTAAAATATTTCCTTTAAGTCATGAATCTTATCACTATCTTTTGGGAGAATTTCGTGAATATGAGTTTCTAGTAAAATGGGTTGGACTACATAGCAGTGGGTGTGGACTTTCTAAGAAGAATTGGGAAATGGAATGTGTACCAGGGCTGGGCTGGGGAGTGAATTAATGGAAATTGAGGCAGGGCCATATGGTGCTCTGGTTATTACACACCCCTTTATTGGGAAATAGGGGGAGGGGGGGGGGGGGGGGGGGGGGGGGGGGGGGGGGGGGGGTGGGGGTGGGGGGGGGGGGGGGGGGGGGGGGGGGGGAGGGTCAAGAGACCAATTATAGTCTCTTATAGTAAGTGTTGCCACTATGACTATAAACAGTGTTATAAGTGTGAGTTCTACAACTATAACGGCAACTTACTAGTACTATACAAAAGGTAAGCGAGCAAACCATAGGTAAAACTCATGTAAAATAAAGCACCACAGGTGCGAACCCCCAGCGCTACTATACACTAGCTAACTATAACAAAATCAATTCTTGGACAAAAAAAATAATGTATTGGCTAATCCTAATCAGGTATCAATACGGCTCAAGTAGCTAATTGCTGTCTAAAAGAAGTAGCTAAACATGCAGGAGATTCTCACCGGTATATAGTTTCAACGTAAAACTCCTGAATTCCAGCACTTGTATGAACTTTTCAGCATAAAGCAAAAACTACTGCGGGAAGAAAATGAAATTATTTGCTCATGTGAATGTGATGTCACAATAGGAGGCATTACCTAAAAGCTTGAACCTACGTGGAGCTGACAGCTTGCTTTTTCTCAAAATACAGCACGAAATTCGAGAAAAAAAAAGCACAATAAAAGTCTTAAATCGTTGTTTTGAGTAAGCTCATACCTAAATCAGTAGTTAATTGTCAGTAATCTCCAAAATCAGAGCATGACAGACAAACAGACAGACAGACAGACATGATGACTACTATAACCATCCCGCACATGCGCGCTGAGGGTTAGTAAGTCATCAACAATAAGTGTGTATCCAGGAAAAAATTAGTATAGGAACAAATTTAAACTGTCAGAGTAACTCTCACTTCTACAAATCTGTCCGTGTTCGAGGGTTGAGGGTTTGTACAACAATATTCCTATTATTGTACACTAATAAACTCCAACACACAATCTTAAAAAAAACGAGACCTCATTTTATCATATTTTACAGATTTAAATTGAAATATTACTGAAGCCATTTCCATGTCAGCCACTCCCCTCTCATCCAGTTTACATCATTCTGTGGAGTAGGCCACTAATACAATAGCTGCACTCCCTCCCACTCTCCAACTCACATTAACACAGATGACTGGTCCAACCTTGAAGAAGGCAAACCTGTCCGTCCTGGAGATCTCCTCAGCCTTGATATTCAGTCTACTCTCAAGGAGACCAGCAAACGCCTTCATCCGACCACTGCTGCCACCAGTGACCACAAACTATATACATTCACGCGACATCACACATTAATAACTACATCACTGGAAAATACACCTTAACTATTTAACACCCAAACCACTGGATCTGCATTACACCTTCAACACACCACATACTGGTGATGTCACACCTTAGTGCCTTCCTAAGTGGAAAACAGAAAAATTCCCCACGAGCATCAACAGAAAGTGAAACCAAAAGAAATCAACAAGCTATACACTAAAAGTGGAACCCTAGGTTGTTGTTGGTATATCTAGCTGTATACAAGCAGCCAACAGTTAACCAATTCACTACACCACAAGTATGGGATGTGCAATGAGAATGCCATGTCTGCACTGGCTAAACTCTCTTATCTATTGTTCTGGCAGGTATAGTACATACTGCACAGCTATTGCTGTAGATTTCTAAACACACGAATTTCTGTATCATCATTGGAGACATACACTGGTGATTGGACCCTCCAGCACTCACTTGCAAACAATACCAACAATCTGGCAATTCTCCAAATATGTGTGCTGGCAATAGCCCTTCTATTATACAAGAATTTGTCCAATCTGGTCTTTATAAGTTCATGAAACAATTGCACATGTCTCCATATAATGTCCTATACTGTATAAGCAGCTTGGTTTGAAAACAAAGAACTTAATGCCATTGACCACAAACTATTTATAACTACCCCACACCCTCCGCACACAAACTTTCTGCAATAGAATTGCATATGTTGACCAAGAGAGAGAGAAATAGAGAGAATAATTAACTATTGTGCGAGGGATATTTGACAGGAACAAACGCATGCACATACATGCATACAAACACACATGTACACTTGCACACATATTTACTGACACATGTACACACGCCTGCACACACATACATACATGCACGCTCAGTCAAATCCTATGATTAATTAAACTGACTACAAGTAGCACCTGACTGATAGACCAGACTACTGCCTCCCCTCACCTGTTCTAGTCTAGTGTTTACTGGTATCTACATTAGCAGAATAATGCACAAGTGCATATAGTGTTATGGCCAGTACAAGGTAAAGGAATGACAAACACTACATTGCAATACAAACTTCTACTACTGATCCTCTCGTCACGAATACAGTTACTAAGTCATAAAATGTTGTTCGTCTCAGTTGAATCCTGTAACCCACAACTGTAGCAAAATAAGAACCAGATGGTATTTACCCTCAGATTTTGGTGTACTCAACTTCAACTATAATGTATAAATCTTACAGGTACAAAGAGCGACTGAACAAATCTACTTTTACAGCTATCTTAGGGGTGTCTTTTTCGGCAATTTCTGAAGTAATTAGTCTTTTTACTTAAGCTGGAGCACTGTAGTTTTAAATTAATTGCATACTATATCAGCAGGCCAATCTAAAGGTGGGGAAAGGTCTGTTTTTATGTACACCCTTATAAATATAATAGAATAGGGCATTCCGAATTACCTAATTCAAACATGATTTTATTCACAACTTGTTGAAATAAAATTGGTTTTCCAGTCAAATTGCTAAACAATACCATACAACCTATTTGCCCATGTGAGCTAAAGGGTAGAGAGATACTAAAAAGGCACTCACTAAGCCAAGCTGGAAAATAATTGAACCCAATCTACGCCATACCTTGACATCACCGAAGGTGTCCTTACTGCATTCGCCCCGAGAAAATCCCAAATGGTAAAGAAAGTCATCTTCTAAAGTATCCAAGTGGATATTGGGTAAAGAGATGGTACTAGACTCCACTGGCTCGCAGTGGTTGTTAGAGCCATCTGGGCAATGTCTTTTGGGGTTTTCTGACATTGTTTAGGTGAACCCCAGGGTTTACCGTCGTTTTTACTCACTTGTTCCTTACCGAAGTTACACCGTTTAGCGACTGATTAGTAACGCCCCTGCTTTTTATTACGGGTGTCTAGAATGAAACGATTTTTACCAAATAGACAAATTATTCGATGATCTTTTACCAGATCAATGAAGCCGTGAAAAATAAACAAATAAATGGAAAAGTAATAGGGATGGAAGAAGAGGAAGTTCCGAAAGAGGTTCTTACTTCGAACAACCGGAGGGCAAAATTTTCTTCCCTCGGGCATGTAAAGTTAGCAAATGAGAAGGACTGGAGTGGAGAGTTGGCTCCCGAAACAGGTTCGTCAGAAGTTAAAGTCACCGAGAGGAATGAAGAAGAACGGATTGTGATTACCAGGAATATAGGAAAAGTAGACAAGCAGGTTGTAGTCTCAAGGAATGTTAAAGTGGGTACTTCTGTTGAAGACTTGCATCCTACCACACCACCTAGTAACGTAGTGTCTAAACAGAAGCGAAATAGAAGGCTAAGCTTGAAGGGTATCAAGAAACATACAACTCTGAAAGGTTCACACAAATTGAGAAATAAGAACAAGAGCGAGTCTAAACTCATTTTAGTTGCGCATACAAATCCACTTAAGATGACAGGAGCATCAAAGACCCCAGAGAAGTTAACGGACAAAACCTCACTAAAAACAGATGCTTCTTGGTCAGTTCTGAAGGAATCTGATGTAAGTGTCAGTTCATCAAATTTTCAGAAGGCAAAAGAGGAACTACAATCAGATGTTGTGGACTTGAGAGAACAATTAGATATTGGCATAGAAACAGAATCTATTGTCAAGGAATCTTTAAAGGATTACAAGAATAATAACAGTGATGTGGAAACAATGCAGTGTCCTATTTCAGACAAAGGGGGGGAGGAGTATGGGAGTATTCAGGAGGACAGTAATGCTGAGGATATTATTGTCATGGTGCCTTCTACTCCACAGGAAAAGGCTGCAAGGAAGTTAGCAAGAGAGAAACAACTCAAGAACATGAGGGCTTGGGAAATGACAGAGACTAGGAGGGAGAGAGCGTTGCGGAGAAGGAAGAGGATTAATAAAGAAGATGAAGAACATGAATCAAAACTTGAGCCTAAAGCTTGGAAGAAAATAAAATGGAAAGATGACAGTGAATTAGTGTCTGTTTTCCAATATTCTCCAGTGGATCAATCTGATACCTCTTCCATCTCATCATGATTTTTAAACCAACATTACCAACAAGATGTCCATTTTCATTATAGCACTTGAATTCGTATAACAACTTATAGCGACCCGACGTTCTTTTCGCGCATGCGTAATGGGCGGGGCCAAGTACGCATTATGGGCATGCGCGACCACGTGCTTACTCTGTAAATTAAATGTGCCAAAATAACGTCTAGCCGTTTCTGAAAATGGAGAGAAAATATAGAAAGTTAAAACAAACAAAATTACCGCCGATAGATAAGAAAGGTATCGCTGCGAGTCACCCCGACAAGAGTGGTAGTTTGGAAGGTGAAACCCATAATGCTGCTCTGAAACTCATTAATGCAGCAGGTCTTCAACTACAGGATGAGGTCGTGGGGATCCCGCAGGCGCAACATATAAGCATAGGTGAAGTGGTGCATCCGTTTAAGGTATCCACTCGTATAGTAGAGCCTGAGGGAGTGTATTTCAACACGGGTAAGAAGGCAGGTGTAGCAGAATCTGCTTCAGCAGCCCTGCTACCACAAGACCTCTACTCCTCGCTCCTTAAAAAACTACCTGGCCAAGACTCAGTGGAAAGAAGAAAGTCTATCCTGTCTGTTCCTCAGCCTCAGTCAATACTTAAATATGCCATCTATCCAAGGAAAAGCATGGAGAAGTTGTCAGTTTTTAGAGTTCCTTCAAAGGAGGACTTAATTGCAGAGGTGAATGAAAAAGCAATTTTCTCACCAGTTAAACAGTACAAAAAAATTTCAAGTAAGCAAGACTTGATAAAAGACTTTGGCAATTTTGATTCTTCAAATAGCTCTGTGATTTTGGAGGACAGAGAATGTGTGAAAACAAATGCACCAAGCCAAGAATCGTAAGTGTTAATTGGCTAGAATTTGTGGTGATCAGTGAAATAATTACTAGGTGGTGAAAACTTTGACCTGAAATTGTTGTACAACCACTGAGTTTCTTTTTTTTCCTTTTTTTTCAAAGTAGTGGGTGCAAAATATATTTATTTTACACTAGTGATGTGCTTGAGCACAAATGGCAAGTGAACCTCCCTGGTTAGTTTACATAAAACTATTGCATTATATAATTAATTTTAACTTCTAACAGTCCAGCTACTGAAAAAGGTTGAGTTTTTTAATTGCAATTTTGTTACCCCTGATAGTGACTCGCTCACTTTGCTTACCAACTATAGAATTTTTAAAATGGTTATTGTGGAGGAAAATAGAAGGTTAGAGATGGTAAATAGGGTGGGGGTAGTGAAATTGTATATATAATGTATGGGGTATGTCATTTATACTGTCTAGTTCCACGACATTGGCAGTGGCAGGAGTGAAAACCAGTGAACCGATTTTTGATTTGAATTCTCAATCTTTGGCAGTCAGTGACAGTCTCATTAGGCCATCCTCCACAGTCATCAAGCAGGATCGATATACTCCTTCTGAGGTATGTGAGACTTATACAGCCTTACTTTATATACATATATACATAGGTGTATCTGCCAGTCCGGCCACTCCGGCCATGGCCGAACCACTTTTTTAGCAAGAACGAAGTGCATGCGCAAAAATGTTGATAAAAAAAAGGGAAGGTTGTTAAGTCACGCGAGATGCGGTGTTATTGGGTTGAAAGGCACAATTTTATTATTGATCATTGGAAAGTGCATGTTGATCTGGGCTGTTTAACAAATGAAGCACCAAAGGTGTGAACCCTCAGTGTCACTATACACTAGCTAGCTATTACAAAATCATTTCTCAGACCAAAAGAATAATTTATTTAGCTATTCGTGTATCAAGCAATATAGCTTGAGCATGAAAACAATAGATGTAAATACTGTCTTCATAAGAGAAGAAGCTATGTAAGAGACTCTCACTGGTATATATAGTTTCAATACGAAACTCCAATTCCAGCACTCGGTTAACTTCTCACCATAAAGTAAAATTACCAATAGCAGCAAGAAATTGTTGCTCATGTGATTTCAACATGGACAAAAGCTAGTATCTAGATGAGGAGCTGACAGCTTCACAATTTCTCAAATACCAGCCCGAAATTGAAAAATAGTAGCACAATATAAGGTCTTAAATTGTCATTCAGAGTAAGTTCATACCTATACCAACTACTAATTGTCAGTAATCTCAAAAATCAGAACATGTCAGACAGACAGACAGACAGACAGACAGACAGACAGATGGACAAATGTACAGACAGACAGACAGGCAGACAGACAGAGAGACAGACAGACAAATAGACAGGACGGTTACTATAACCCTCATGCGTATGTGATCTGAAGGTAAATGACTCGATCTTGAGCAGATGATCTCCTTCCAGTAAATACTAGTGATGTGCTTCAGCACAAATGCCAAGCGAGCCATTGTCCACAAGTAGTTCAAACAACAATTTTAAACCTTAAATCTGATGAAAGTTGATTCTTGCCATCATGAAATTTTTTGGTATGCATAAAGAAAACTTGTTTAGTTAGATATAACTCCTATTCAGTCTTAGGAAAGCATCATTTCCATTTATTCCTAGAAGTACGAGTACGTAGCTGTTGACCGTTTGCTAATTTAGCTAAAATTCCTTTATTACCTCATTGTCACATGCTGCAGTAGTTTGTAGTAATTTAATCCATTCTGACTATCTAAATGACCAGTAGCTTCAACAAAAACCACTCGGCTACTAAAGAAAGGTCAGAGTATAAATCATTCTGGTACAGGGTCTTCAATATAATAATAACCACTCCCAGCAGCTTCTAGTGACTTTGAACCCTAACCTTGAGCAAGTCACATAAATTTATAACAAACAAATCAGAATTAAATTGAATGTTTATACTAATATATTTATTTATACACATACATACATACATACATACATACATACATACATATATACATACACACACACACACACACACACATTTGTTCACTGAATATACCAATACAAGATACTTTGACTATATCGGACCATGGATTTTCAAGTACTAGAACAGATACCGTTGTGCAGGGCATATAACTATGACAAACAGCGCATTAATACTTACACGACTACCATTAATAGAAATTGAAGCTAGGTTTGTAAGACCTCATTGCGTCACACATATATTCAGTTCATGTCAGAGACAACCTAAAGCAAAGTGAGTAAACAATTCCTTTGATGATACGGGTAAACATTTATTAACCAAAGATTCTATTTAGTGCTGCATGGGACAAAATCGGCCACAAAGCAAACACAAAAGTGCCAAGGTCAAAATACAAATGACATACATACGTCTACACATATATATATATGAACGAGTGGTGTGCTTGAGCACCAGTGGCGAGCGAGCCTGCCTTGTTAGGTTACATAAAACTACAATATTATTTTTATTACTTTCTTACCTTAATTTCCTGAGTAATAATAATTCTCTGTAGTATCAATTTAAGCCATTCTTACTACCTCAATTACCAGTAACTCTTGAACAAGCTCTCAGCTACAAAAAAAAAAAAAAAAAAAAAAAAAAGTCGGAGTTTTTAGTTAACTTAAATATCTCAGCCTCCCCCTCGAGTAGTGGTAGCTTCTTTAGAAGCCATTCTGACTACCAATAGCTCTTGACAGCACTTAGCAGCTCCAAACAAAATGGCGAGTTTTTTAAATTTGTGTCTGGTAAAAGGTTTCAATGCCATAGTAACCGATCACAGCAACTTTTTGTAACTTAAAAACAAGCGTTTCGCAGGAAATATCCTACAATTTGGAACCTAAATGTAAAATAAGAAATAAGACTTCCTTTTAATGCTGTTGTATCAGAAGAAACTGCAGTCAAGCCTAAACAGCTATGTTTTTAGGAGTAAAAGGCATCCGCACGTGCGTTTAAGGGGCATACGTATCATCCCATACATATATATATATATATATATGTATATATATGTATGTATGTATGTAGAAGTATTAGCACAGGTAACCATGCTATTGATCCCATGCTATTGATCCCTAATAGCACAGGTTACCTGTGCTATCACTCGCTAATAGTAGGCCAGCTTTTTAAAAAGTCATTTGCAATTGTAGCTACGCTGTATTGTTCACTCACTATGTCCTTATTTCAGGATTAGCTTCCTCTGGAACTTTGTTTTCAACGTACAGCTCCTCCTAATCTGTTGAAAAACATCCTGTCTAATATAGATAGAGCTTCTGTGGTACAGACATTGTCTCCAAACTAGAAACTACTCGAACTGTACGTTTCAAAGGTTAACGCTGCATGCGTGCGCACTTACCCGTACTATTTCACTTAGCTACCGTGATATTTCACTTAGTTTCCACTTAGTTACCATGCTATTTCAATTATTTACATGCTATTTCACTTTCCCCATGCGATTTCAACTGAACAGCGATTTTTTTCCCATATTTTTTTCCCATTTTCCCATATGTGTGGGCAACTTACATGCCGTCAAGCTACTTAAAAAAAAAGTTGAGTTTTAAATTATACGCATATACGGTAAAGGGGATTCAATGCAGTAACCACTCGCCGCAACTGTTTGAATTGAAAAAGGAAAAAAAAAGCAACAAAAAACAAGTCACGTTATATAATCATTTTCTTTGTGGTATTCTTTAGCTAAGTAGTAATTGTAATGCACTATGCTTTCACACAACTAGACATACCTACACAAGACTTACCTTTGTGGTTAGTTTAGTGGACAATGAATTTTCAAGTGAATACTGTTGCATAGGGCTTATAACTATGACAAATAGCGCATTAACTTACAAGCACCACTAACTCAAATAGAAATGGAACTCCGGCTAGTTTTTTTAGTGCACCACAAAAGAATTCAAAGCAGTAAACAATTCAATTTCTAGGATGATACGGGTTGTGATTGATAAACCAAAGGATTCTGGTCAGCTAATTTTGGGACGGGGTCGAACACCGAGCTAACACAAAAGTATGCGAGGGTCAAAGTACAAATGACATACGTACGTCCCCACATATGTGACCCGCTCCGTGAAAATCGACCATTTGCAATAAATTATTGAAACGCGTAAAGCCGAAAAAAAGCCGAAAAAATTTTTTTTTCTGGATTTAAAATTTTTTTTAACAGGGGTAAGTACAAGGGTTTTTCGACTTCTGTGCCCAATTTCAGCGTTAGTAGATAGCGTTTTCATACACTAAACTTACTTTGTCTTTTGAAGCGGTCCGTGAACGAACTGTTAAAAAACGTCATCACAGAGTCACCATAACAACTCCCGCGAAATAGCTCCAGCCTAATAGTGTCGACCAATATGGCAGAGAGAATAGCTAACGCTACAAACCTTCTGGGTGCTGAAAGCTTGCGCTACAGCATATCCAGTTAGTGAACAAGAAGGCCAAAAGGCTAGAAATCTATAGAGAACGTGGTTTGAGTAAACAAACGGCCATTTTTTACCCGGCAAATGTGGGCGTAACCGTGAATCGGAGAAATTTACGGACTTTAGGCGTCTTGCTGTAAAGTGATTTTTCTCGTAAGAACAAACGGTTAATTGGTGAAAACGCGTGTAGTGTTTTTGTTTGTATCTTTGCGGAGAAGCATCGGAGAAAAACGCTTAAGGGCTCATCGTACTTCCTGATAAATTTTGGGCTTACTGAAGCTAAAAAATGAATTTTCATTTTTTTTTGCAAATGGTCGATTTTCTGGGAGCCGGTCACATATATATAAACTAGTGATGTGCTTGAGCACAATTGGTGAGCAAGCCTGCCTAGTTAGGTTACATAAACTATTTACCACTGGTGTCACCTGGTTCCGCCTCCCTTGTTTTGGAGAATGCTCTGTAAGATTCTGTCAAGCTTAAAAATTATTCCTTGACAAGGTGGTATGATTAGCTAATGGGTATGATTTATCATGCTTTCATCAATTTTACATCATTTACATCATTTATTTACTAATAATTATGTCAATTTTTTAAGTGACATTTAAACAATTAAAAAACCACCCAATATTGTAGGTGTGGCAGATGTGACCGCTTGATTGGCCACTTTAAAATTGCTTTCTACACCCATGTATTGTTGCATAATATACTTTAGCTTAGTTCATGCAAAAAAAGTAATAGTAGTTGACCATTAATATGTACAGAATTACTCTCTTACCTCAATTTCAGGAATAGTGATAACTTCTGTAGTATCCAATTTAAGCCATTCTGACTATCTCAATTACCAGTACTGGTGAACAAGCTCCACACTTACCTCAGCTTCTCCCAAGTAATGGTGGCTTCCTTAGTTTTACAATTTAGCCACTCTGGCTACCAGTGGCACTAGACAACCAACGGGCGGCATTTAGCAGCCCCCAAAAAACGACGAGGTCTCAAATTACGTTAGGTAAAGGGTTTCAATGCCATAGTAACCGTTCGTAGTAACTTTTTGGGACTTGAAAAACAAGCACTTCGAAGGAATTATCTCACAATTTGGAGCCCAAGTTTTCAAGTAAGACTTGCTTAAAGCTGAAAGCCTAAAAAGCTGTGTTTTTAGGGGGGGGGGGGGGAACAGCACCCTCACTCGCGTTTAAAGGGCATACATACCATCCATACATCCATTACCTATACCCGCTTTTTTGCATTGTCCCACGGCCCCATACTGTCCACTCGCATCCGCTCCTCGCTCGCCACTAGTAGTATGCTTGAGCACAATGCGAGCAAGCACTGCCTTGCAGGTTGCATAAAAACTCATACAATAGTTTTAAAGATCATGATGATAAAGTGGGTATTAGCAGTTGAACATTATTACAGTAAATAAATACAATCTACAACTTTCTTACCTAATTGCCCCGAGTAGTGATAGCTAAGTCTGTAATGCACTTAATTTTTAGAAGTCATTCTATCTGGGACTACTTTCGTTCTAATCAGTAACTCCTGAACAGCTCGCACTACAAAAAAAAAATAATGGCCATTTTAGCTAACAGAATATGGAATTATGTACATGTATGTACTTATCTCAGCTTCCCCCGAGTAGTGGTAGCTTCAAAAAAAAAAAAAAAAAAAAAAAGAAGTTGTATTAATGTCTGGTAAAGGGTCTTCAATGTCATAATAACCAGTCGCAGTAACTTTTAGTGACTTGAAAAACAAGCGTTTTCGCAGGAATTTTGAACCGAAGTTTAAAGTAAGACTAGCTTAATGCTGTAGTATCAGAAGAAACAGGGGGCCAAGCCTTAAAAGCCGTGTTTTAGGAGAAAAAAACCCGCGTGCAATTAAGGGGCATAGGTACCATCCATTCACATATATAACATATACCCAATTTTGCACTATCCACCCCTACTGAATACTGTCTCACTCACTCACCAACAAATATCCCCAATTTTCAGTTGTCTTGTGTTATTAATTGAAAATGTGCATGCTCACTATAGTGGCTTTTCAATTGGCTATGACTATGGTCTTGTTCACATGAACACACACATACTATATTGCAGCTGCGTGAGAAGTTTCGCTACGCCATAAGGATGGTGATGCTTATGGTTGGGTTAAACAATTCACTCCAGAACTTGCAGACAAAGAAAGGAGATGCCCAGAGCATTGAGCAGGTGGTTTAAATTTACCAATAGAATTGTTTTAACTGTACACAATTGATCCAGTGGTATACGGTGTACAAAGGATTGCTTGGCACGATTGTCGATGCTATGATACGTAGTTTGTTTGGTTCGATCCTTTCACAGTCAAATTTATGGGGTAACAAAAAGCTGCTACAAGATTCAAACAGATTTTCATGGTTTATTCAGGTTGCTGGGTGTTGAACTTCAGAACGTCATAAAATTTTGGGCCCAGTGGCAAGTGTTCCAGCAGCCATATTAAAAACAAAACAAAAAAAACTGACTATCGATGTTCTTGTTTTCATAATAGGAAGTACTACGTCAGAGCAACATATAGACAAAAATACATCATGAAATTAATGTTAGATAAAGTTGGGGTTTGTTGTTGTTGTTTTTAACAAAGAATTGCTGACTGAACACAGAGCATCTCATATAGCACTATTGATGGTGAAAGGGTTATAAATTAATGTTTTAAAGGCTCATAACTAGCTGGACTAAACTAGTTAATAAGCTATTAGTGTGTGTTTGTTTTGGGTTTTTGTTTGTGTGTGTGTGTGTGTGTGTGTGTGTATGCAGCTGAACTACTACAGTACTGAGGCAGAGTTTGCTGTGGACAACCTGGTCTTCAAGAAAGCTCACTTTGCAGCTTCAAACATTGTAAGACTTGAACCAGGATGGGCTGCATGAAGTGGCAGATAGCTGTGTAAATAAAGGGTGGGTGGGGTCCCTTGACAAAATTTGCCCCAGAAAGGGTTGTAATGTAAAGAACTATAATTGGGCATTCCCTCAATTCTCTACTGTTGCTTTGCTACCATCCAGTAGAACACTTGATTGTCCTAATGGCTATCAAGATTCATAATCAGTATTGCATGTAACCGTCGGATATATTTTGATAAAAAAAGAGTGTGGCTGTGTCTTGTAGCATTTCTCTCTCGTGGTTGTTGTGGCAATGTCCTCTGTGAGGTGTAAATGACCAATCGACCGTTTTGGAAGGTTAATTTT
>WLWD01003811.1_pt1 | contig 37541 bp, 28 predicted proteins | sample 6712731 | NCBI WGS metagenome assembly WLWD01 (sample SAMN12718690, study PRJNA576275) | sponge metagenome | isolation source: marine sponge | host: Mycale hentscheli | place: New Zealand: South Island, Marlborough, Capsize Point | collected 2014-11-01 | reverse complement strand
AGTTTCTATGCTTTTGAGAAAACTGATCACTTTGACAGAGCCACAATACCGTGAGAGGGTCTGGCCATTACTAAATACTGCAGATAGTTACTAATATGCACTGGACAATGATGATCATAAATTTTTGCATGAAGGTTAGAATAAGAAGAGTGGGAGCCGGCCATGCACCCCACACCTGTAACGAAGCCTATGCCTGACCATAACGAGGGTTGGCAGCATGCTCTCGTGATTTAGAGATTGAGACTGTGGGTAGAGTAACAGCATCAGAACTAGAGTCCAACTCTTAACCTAACTGCACTAGTTAAGCAAGGTAAATGAACTGGCCGCACATGTATTGTCTAGCCATAGAATTTCTGTTTTCGGCTGATTGCATCTGAAAGTAGCAATGAAGGCCATTCACCACTGATTGATGATGTAGATCCTATATATCCAACTTGACCTAGAGAAAGCTAATTACACGTATTTAGAGTACAGTATATCTCCAGCCCCTTACTATTTAAATAATACCACCACTGATGAGCAGCCATCCTTAGAGAGCTAATAGTGCTGGGTGAATCAATCATTCTGGCAAGGCAGTAACAGGTAGCTGCTAGGCTTAGGCTACAAGCACTGAGAACAGTGGCTATCAGGACTAATATACTTGTGCCCGGGTGCCATTGCTCCACATGTGATACACCACATGTGATCATTTAGCTGCATGGTTGCAGTATTTGCAGGTCCTCTGCTGACCTTGACCTTTACCTGGGCTCGGGTGATGTGATGGTGGGCTCGGGTGATGTGATGGTGGGCTCGGGTGATGTGATGGTGGACTCGGGTGATGTGATGGTGGGCTCGGGTGATGTGATGGCGGGAAGGGGGGAGGGGAGGGGGGGCGAGGGGGAGGGAGGGGGGGAGAGGGTGAGGGGAGGGGGGAAGCGGGGGAGGGGAGGGGGGGCGCGGGGGAGGGGAGGGGGGGATAATGGTGGAGGGGGGGGGGAGCGGGAGGGATGGGAGGGGGGGAGCGGGTGATGGTAGGAGGGCCGCCGGGGGAGGTGAGGGTCGGGTGAGGGTGATGGGAGGGGGGCTCGGGTGATTGGGATGGTGGGCTCGGGTGATGTTGATGGTGGCTCGGGTGATGTGATGGGGCTCGGGTGATGTGATGGTGGGCTCGGGTGATGTGATGGTGGGCTCGGGTGATGTGATGGTGGGCTCGGGTGATGTGGGCTACATCTCCGTTAACTCGCTCACTCATCATTAGTTAACTGTGGCTTAATTAGTGTGAGTAAAACCACTAAGATAATAGCAAATTTTTCTCGTTCTAACAGCCAATAATTATTTCAGCCGAGAATGACTGGAGAATGACTGAATAACCACTAAGATATTTCATGGCACATGAATTATTCAACTCAGTCAGCCATATAGAAATACAACACACACAAAAAGTTAGAGCAGTCTTACGTCACAGGATATACCACCTTATTATGTCATCTATTGTTTGTGGTCTTCCCAATTAGTGAGGGGAACTGAACAAACTACTTAATGTCAGCCTACTTGCCGCATAGCAGTAGGTAAAGGGTCTAGTAAAGCGAGATTAAATATGACGTGATCAAAATAGATCCTAAAGCCTTTCAGGAATAAATAACGTGCTTATAAACTACAAGCCAGAGACACAGATGGATAAAATTTGAAAAATTGTTCAGACACAATAATGATACTTATATTGGGTAAGCGAGCAAAACAAGGAGTGAATGAATAATGGAAAATCAGGTATTCATTATATAATACTTACATATTTAGTACATATTTGTATTTCTTTATTTCACCGATCAATCAGAGTGTGTGGAATGAAATAACCAGAGACAAGAGTCTTGCTCTCCTAACACAGCCATCTGAAGTGCCCACACTTGACTGCCTTGCAGGGCTAAAGGTTCTAAAGGAACTAAAAAGTTCCGCAGACTGGAATTTTTTAGAGACGTTCTAACTGAGGGAAACCAGGTGTTCTACTTGGTACAGCTACAGCTGGTAATTTAGTGATATGAAACTCATAACAACTAAATGACAAAACTGACTAACAGAACAGAACTTATAATCCTACATATAGACTCCTTGCTATGTAGAATACATGGAGGTATAACCTCCTAACTAGAACTGAACTAGACACAGCTGATGCCAATGCCACTGAAGGTCGTAGATTATACAAAATAAAGTTAGCTGAAATAATAGACATCTTCCAACAGAACAGTCACAGGATCATGTGTTAATGTTACTGCATTAGTCACTCCTTATGACTGCAATATTGTTCCCCAGGAATTAAATCGGCAATTTTTTGGGCAGCACAAATTCACTTAGGGGAAAATCACAGGCTATATTGTGTAAGATCGGCCTTCAGAAAATTGCCGAGATTGCCAGAGTATGACTACTCACTAAGATTGCCAACATCTTGCGATAGTACTGGTCTCATGTACAGTGACATCTGATTACATAACTTGACGTACACATTTGCATGTATATTTATTGTCACACAAACACTTGTGTCCTAGGTGACCACAACAAGCTAGCCAGAGCCACTAATTGCTCTGAGTGTTGGTGATACATTCTAGCAATGTAGACCAATTGGAACCAATACTTCCTTATTACAAACACACTCTAGAGAACACTCACTTGCCATCATTACAGCAGTATCAGGTAACTCCATGATTAAATGTTGACACTTCTTGAGCCATCATTCACAGCTGGTCTAAGTCAGAGACATCGAAAGCAGCTTCACCCACTCCATCCCACTACAAAGAAGAGCAATAGAAAAACAAAACACACTGAAGTGAATAAATGCAATCATAAATTTCAACTTATACTCTGCAAGTTAATCCCACCAAGAAATTGTTAGAAACAGTTCGAGAGGTATAGACTCTTAAAAATATTCACTAACACAGCGGTTCTGGATCTCTAGATTGGTCAGTTGTAACACAACAAGAGGTAGGGCCATCCATGAACACATAGTATAATGCAGAAACAGAACGGTCAAGACAGTGTGGTAAAACAACAACAACAACATTAATTTGAGAGGTTAGCCACAGGGAAGAAACCTCAGCTCTATCTAAATGAAAGACCTTATAATTAAAAAAAATTCATTATCCTAAATTAGATAAACTTAGCGGAAGATATAGAAAATGCAACAGTTTCAAATCCCCGATGTGTGGACAGAGCGTATTTCACATGGGCCTCAGTTTGGTGGACCAGCATAAAGAAAAAAAATTGCACTCATTGAAAATATCATAAAAGAAATTGAACATCCAAAATGATTCAATTATAGAAGAAAAAAATAACATTTCTACACGGGAAACTAGTTGCACACACACACACACACATGCATGCATACACTACTAATGAATGACAGGATTCACTGATTAAAAATATTAGGTATCACAAATTATGACTAAGGATGAAGTGATGGTAAAATAACTTAATACTAAAATATATTTATTTTTAATTTCCATAGTACAGTAGGATGTCAGTTATCCGAACACGTTGGGACCGAGGGGTGTTCGGATAAGAAAATTGTTCGGATATCAAAACCAACTAAGATAATGTCAAGTTAAGTGATCACTTTCAGCAGTATTGAATGTAAGTAGAGTATAACATAACACAACATATTTTTATTGTTTGTTAAAATATTTACTAAGTTAGTTTGTTTCAAGTTATTATATCTTTTCTTGTTTGTTTCAATTAGGAGACTATTGATGGTCACTGTTGTGCTCTCAGGAACATGTGCTTGCTGCTGTAAATACGTAAGAACGGTGTCCAGGGCATCACAGGCTTGACTATGCGAAACAACATGAGACACTCCATCATCCTCATCTTCACTTTCATTATCATTTCCTTCATTTTGTTCAGTGGCAAGTGCAATGATTTCTTCTTCTGTGTAATCATGATATCCACAATCCTGACTGTCTGCATTAAGCCACTCAGTTTGGCAATCAGAAAATTCCCCATCATTCCATAATAAATAAATACATAATAAAACTCACCCAGTAAGGTTCCAATTACAACATCTTTGCAAATTAGCTATGTATAAATACACAAACCTTTGCATCGTTGCTGGACAAACCAGAGATACACAGCCTTGTCCAGTTCACTAAACTCAAGCCTTCTCACTATCTTTCTCTTCTTAATACAATCTCCTTCTTCAATTTCTGTCGCAAACCGCTTCAATTTAGCCTCATTCTTGACGATATCATGAACTGTTGACCTACCAACGTTAAATTGTTGGGCTACGCTCGTCATAGACAGTCCTTTTCTTATACTTTCACAAATTTTAAGCTTTTCTTCAATTGTTAGCACAATTCTTTTCCTTTTTTTCCCGGTTGCCTCAGCCATTTTCGAAAAAAAAAAGCAGGCGCTCAGATATACTGTAATCCATGCGGGTAGCTTTCCGGAGGCGGGGGGTGGGCGGGTCATTAAGTCGGTAAAGGGGAGCCAAACTTTAGTTGTTCGGTTGATCGACGTTTTCGGATAACTGACGTTTGGATAACTGACATCCTACTGTATCTGTAATAATAGTTTAAACGTTTCGGCTCCATGGAGCCTTCATCAGTGACTTTTTAATCCTTTCGATGCCGTAACCACATATATGCGGGTGAGAACAGGTCTGCATTCTCCGAATTTAAAAAAAATTCCATTTAGATTAAACTGTCTTTTTTTTTTATACGTAAAGTAGGCTTTGTACTTCCTTTTTAAAAAATATTGAGGGGGGAGGGGGGGATTTTATTAGTTACAGTGGCTGAGTGTTTACTGCCACGCTTGTAATCACAAAAAATCTGAACCTGACGACAACATGGAAGATGTATATGGATAAGAAAACCAAAAAGAAACAGGTTTTGACTTTGTTCATGTTAAGTTATTGAATGTGCTTCATTATTACCTTTCATAAGGTTTTCAGTAGGTAACATATTAAAAATTTCTCAATTTTTTGTCATGGCAAATAATCTGTCATTCAATATAACCCCTAAATGCAATTCATTAGCTATCTATTCTACACTACACATCACAGTATTTAGTACACCTACTTGTTATCACACAGCATAAGTGAATTCCTACCGTTGTAGTCCTCTTCTCAGTTATCAGTAGCACAAAATGCAGCCTAGCCAACAACGAGCAACCAACCAATCTTGCAGGGTCACCAAGGACAATTTCCACAGAGGTCGAAGGTGAAGGGTAGCAACAAGAGCGCGCGCAAAGATATTGCGTGAGGTCAAAGGTGAGGGTCAGCCGTTCTGCATATTGCGTGAGGTCAAAGGTGAGGGTCAGCCGTTCTGCACATAGAGCGTCTTTCAATACAAAGCAAGCGGGCTATATTAGAGCGCGTGCTACTATTATTGCGTAATTGCTTGGTTGTATAATTGCTTTGTTTGTTGTATTATGTCTCGCTTTATCTATCGCGTAAAACTGTGAGTGTCTAACGTTTATAGTAATGGCAACCTGGAGAAAGGACTCCTGGAAGAGTTGCACGATTCCAGAGAACGCAGTGACTACCACTCTGGTCATTAAGGAGGGCTATCTGGAAAAGAGACAGATAAATCGCTCCAATCCTGATAAAAACGCTAAAAAGAAATTTCAAAAGCGATATTTGAAACTTACCAGCAATAGCCTAGTTTACTACGAAAAGGAATCGGTAAGTGAGCCAGAGCTGCACCAGCTAATGTAATACTTAATAGATGCAATTATTTAGTTATAAGTCCTAGCTAAATAAGCTGTTGTTTTGTTTATGCTACAGTCAAAGGAACCCAGAGAAGATTTTCATGTGCAAGATATAGTAATTGTAGGGCTTGTAAGAGATGCTGATTTTCAGAAGAATTACAGATACTTTCAGGTAAGTAATGATCCGAATGAGTTTCATCTACAAGCATATTACATCAATTCCTGTTGAGCAATGTTCATGATGTGTAAATATGCAAGTAGGACAACCAGATTGTGCAATATCGGTATGGGAATTACATCAGGTATCGTATGTCATAATGTGATTGTTTTACATGTCTGAGTTGAAGCACGAGGCTTAAATAGATTAGATACCGAAATAGTTTTAACCAAATTGTTTGTTAAGTACATGTGAAGTATTTCAATAGGGTTAGCACATTCGTAGCAGGAAATATCCCCCAGAAAATCTCAACTACTGCATAGAATGCTAAAATATCTCTGGCATATGTCTACTTTCAAGTAAGTTTTAGATAGTTTATGTCAAAATAAAAGAGGTGAACGGAGCCTATACAAGTTGAACAGGCTACAGTAAGATCAATGAAGTTGACAAAATTGAAATTTCCAGCAAAGATGACACACAATACATTTTAGGAAGCAACACTTTACTAGTTTGTCTCTTGAAACTGTAAGAATAACTATGACAATAACTGTGAGCACTTGTTCGATTGCTTGTCAACAAGCAATCCCAACTCTGAAATTATCCCTATTAGTAGTACTACACATGCAATTTTAGCTACCTGTTTCATTTCTCCATACTGTTATTACAACAGTGTAAAATTTGAATCTTATTGCAGGTTGGAAATAAACAAGAAGTAATCTATTTCCGTACCCAAAGTGAGGATTTACGAGAGGAATGGATGACTGCTATCAGAAATGGTAAGGAATATAGAAAATAATGTGAAGGTGTGCTAATTAAAATATTGGTGAAGTATATATTTGGACATAGTTACAGGCAATGCATGTAATGGGTGTGGAGATAAATGGTCACTATGGTTTTTTGTTTACTTGTTTTAATTATTTTCTGGGGAGCATTTTAAACTGGACCATAAAAACATTGGTGCTATAAGGATTTTAGTAGGTATAGTAGAAGGATAATGCTATACGTAATTGAATTTTCCAGTGGCGATGAGGCAGTGTGGCTCCTCAGCAGAAATTTGTTGTCACTTTGAATTAGAGGAGGGAAAAAATCCAGTAGCCAAACAATACAAATCAAATTTGTTAGTTTTATATCCTTATAACTTTATATCAATAATACACAATAATGTTATTAAACTATCATATAAGTTAGTCATAGTAAATAAACAACTATTGATTACTTGACCGCATATCAATCGTTCTTGTCAACTTCATCTATGGAAAGTGAAATATTGATCTCCTGATGACCAGCTGTAGGGTTATCCATATCCTGTTTATGTAAGATAAAAACACCACAGCACCAACATTCAGCTATACATTTTGGCTGCCTGCTAATATGACTAAAATAACTTATTAATACATCATAAGTGTCGGCAAGCTTTCAGTCTAGTCTCACATAGTCAGACCCTTTTACCTTAGCATAGCAGTAGGTAAAGGGTCTGGCTAAGTGAGACTATTTTCAGTCAAGGACTGACGACCACATTAGATCACAGTCCTGAGAATCATTGATACACACTCTCTCTCTCACTTGCTAATCATTAAAAACTGGTTTATATATCTATACAATAGGCCACGTCAGAAATGTGGTTTTTAACAGCCTGAATTTCATCTATTTTGAGTATGCAATTAGTTTTTTATGGTTACTTAAGATTCAGATATCAACAATTGAGTATTTTGTTTCTGTCATTGTTAATTTCTCAATCTTCGTTAATTTCATCAATGTCAATCAGTCAGTAAGTAGTTGGTAAGTATAAGAGACTCAATCTTGCAGCAGTTTCAGAAGAAAATTACAACTTATCAGCAAATGTGTGGGGAAAATATGTCTCAAGACATTTCATTTTTTGCATTTATTTTGTTTTGTTGCTGCTTTGCTTGGTTTTGATTCTCTTTTGTTGTTTTTGTTTGTTTGATAACAATAACAAAACTACTGAGAAGGCAAGTCTATTATTATACAGAAGCCACCTAATTACACCGCGAGATTCTTTCAAAGTATATATGCTTTCTTACTGACATGCTCACTCACAGCAACCTACAAAGGGTCGCCACAACATGTAGTAGTAGCTAGAGCTAAATGCTGTCAATTGCAGAGTGTAGAATTTTGAATGATTACATATTTCCATATTGTTGTGCTTGAAAATTAGTACAGGAATAAAACTAGATTGAACCTTCCTCACTGGGTCTAAAGAGAAGCAAAGGTAAAATGTGAAAAAATCTCAGTTGGTGCCAGGGAATCGAACCCAGGACCCCTAGCTTTAGCCACCACTGCTCTAACCACTGAGCTACGACAACACACCACTTCCAAGACCTTCACATTTTACCTTTTAGTCGTGGGTTGTTGTAGCTCAATGGCTAGAGTACTGGTGGCCAAAGCCAGGGGTCCTGGGTTCGATTCCCTGGCAACAATTGAGATTTTTTCACATTTTACCTTTGCTACTCTTTAGACCCCTTTAAGTGAGAAAAGCTCAATCTAGTTTTTATGAAGGGTCAGAACTTGTTAATTGTGAGGAGTAAAACTACTTCACACATTTGCATTAGGTGCTTATACTACTAAAGCCTTGACAATACCTATGTCTGAATATACCTACATATATACACTTCATAATTTTAGACTGATGCATGGGTCATACACACTATCAGCACCATTCCTCCTCATGCATGAGAAAAGTCATTGGATAGGATAAGGGGGGAGTTATTGCCCATTCAGCTTTTAAGCACAAATGGTGGGATCAGGTCTTATAACATTTTAAATTCTACAGTTACTATCTACTACAACTTCATACTTATTTCAAGCATCTACATAAAGGCAGCTGGCTGCCATTGAAAAGTTACGCTACAAACTGACAAACAAACTGTCACAAAACCACTTCTATAACTGTTTCTATTTGTGACATTTAGTGTAAATTTAAATGACATTATCATACCAGCATTTTTAAATACCAATTAAGTAAGGTAAACAAACATGAGAAAACAAGTGATGCCAGCAACTATAGAGCATGCAGCAAAAGCTAGGTCGGTCAATAGCTACCACAGCAGTAGTTATTATTGTCTACATGAATTCCACACCCATTTCAAGTGCTAAGAGGCAGCCACCATTGTACAATGTGGAACAGATAGACAGACAGACGGATGGACGGACGGACAGGTGAACAGATGGACAGACAGACAGACAGACGGACAGACAGACACACTAGATACAAACAGACAAATTAGACAGAGAGACAAACAGACAGACTAGACAAATAGACTGGCAGACTAGACAAACAGACGGACTAAACAAACTGACAGACTAGACAAATAGACAATCAAAGTGGCTACAAACTGAAATTTCTGGTTAGGGTGTGTATCCAATAGCGCTTGGATCCATACTAAGCATTTTTATTATTTGTAATTGTTTGCTGGCTAAGCAAGAAAAATGCACTGTATTATTAATGTTTTGAAAACATGTATTACAACTTAATATATATATATACTAGCTTGAGCACAAATGGCGAGCGAGCCTGATAGTTAGGTAACATAAAACTAAGTATTGATTGATGGTAACTTTTGTAGTATCAAACATCTGACATTCTGATAATCTCAATTACCAGTAACTCTTGAACAAGCTCTCAGCTACGATAAAAAAATAAACCAGTGTTATTATTTGTAATTTTAGCCAACAAATATGGAATTACTACTTACATCATTCTTGAGTATTGATAACTTCTGTAGTACCAAATTGAAGTTACTTTGACCATCTGAATTACCTTGAATTCTTGACAACAAGCTCTCACCTACAAAAACAAAAGACAATCAATTTTAGCACACAAATACAAAATTACTTTCTTACCTCATTTTCTTGAGCAGTGGTAACTTTTGTAGTGCCAATCTGACTATTTGAATTTACCAGTCACTGTTGACAAGCTCTTAGCTACAAAAAAAGAAATGCCAGAGTTAATTTTGCATATTTAGCTAACAAATATGAAATTACGTACTTACCTCAGCTTCCCTCGAGAAGTAGTAGCTTCCTTAGCATTAATACTACGGCATTCTGACTACCAACGGCTCTTGACAACCAACAACCGGCACTCCGTATCCCCCATATAAAGGCGAAGTTTTGAAATTAAGTCTGGAAAAGGGTCTTCAATGCCATAGTAACCGGTCGAATCAACTTTTTGTTTCTTGAAAAGCAAGTATTTTCGCAGGAATTTTCTCACACTTTGGAGCTTAAGTATAAAGTAAGGCTTGCTTAATGCTGTAGTTTCAGAATAAACTGGGGTCAAGCCTAAAAAGGCGTGTTTTTTTTTTGTGAAAAAGGCCCCCGCGCGCGTTTAAGGGGCATACGTACCATCCACACATACATATATACATACATATAACATATACCCGATTTTGCATTATCCACCCCTAATACTGTCTCGCTCGCCAATTATATCTATATCATTTCTGTTCATTGTGGCAGCTGCAATTACAAACGGAAATAAAATGCTAGAAAAATATCACTTGGGAGTTTATAGTAAAGGAAAATGGAGCTGCTGTAACTTATCTGTGAAGGAATCTGATGGATGTTCCAGTAGACCACTACAACGTGTATCATCAACACCAATAAAATGTATTCACAGAAGTCAATTATCTTCTCTAGAAGAAACCATACCCTTCCATTCTTCTGTGCCAGTTGATCCAGAATCCTCAGATGAATTATTTCATAATGATCCAGTAATTGAAGAAGAAAGACCAAAATCATTTTCCACTTCTAGTCGAGGTAGATGAGTTTATTCCTATGTCCGAGTAGTTTCTTTTTATCAGCTACAAGTAACTGTCATAAATTTACTCATGCTATTTTCCCCCTTCTATTTATAGACAGTGGGCTTGGTTTAGATGGAGCCAAATTCTCAGATAAAAGCAAAGAAGGTAAACATATATTTTTTTTTCTTATAAAAATTGACAGCATATTGGCATTTGGCAAAGACTATCACATAATTTTTCTATAATTTGACATGCTTTTACTTACAAGACATAACAGTAGAAATGAGCACTTAAGACTAAAGTATACTGTAAGAATGGTTATATTAGATTATTTGCATCCTCAAGTGTGCCATACATATGCCAGCACAATAAGTTTCTGTCTATTCCTCACATAGATCACATTAAAAGTGAAGCTTTGGAGTTGAAACAAGCCAAAAGAAATATGGTATAAATATTGTTTGTAACAAGTAAAACGAATTGATTTGTATTTATTTACCTAGAAAAATCTTTTGGTACCTCCATGCTTATCTTCTCCTTTCAATAAGAATATAATCGAGAAATCTTTACAGCCCGTTCAATCACTGGTGAGTAGTGAATTATAATATAAATTATTTTAATTTCTGGAATTACTGGCAGAATAACTTCAACAAGGTTCATCACTTTCCTTACGAGAATGATGTGAAATATGTCACCTTCAAGGATCTTGATCACGTGATCTTAGCAACTAGACATGAGGTTAGACTCACAGTTGATACAATACACTAGCTATGTATCAAAAGTTAATTTACTCTCATGAAAACCACTTAGCTATATGTCATGAAAAAATACAACTTTATATTAACTAAGCTTATACAAGTTTACCAATGCAATTCAATACTTAAATCTGTATAGTATGTGCCTCCCTGGTGCCCCCTGCCCCTCCCCCCCTTCCACTTACATCACCTCTGCAATATATTAATATAACTTTTTTGTGCATTCTCTAGGTTCATTTGCAGTCTGTTGCCTCAATACAAGATATTATTACAATATGTAAGGAACCTGATGAAGAAATAGTTTCATTGTCCACATGGAGGAACATGGTGGCAGTGAAGGCAAAGTGTAAAATCACAATATTCAGTTCAGAAGAAAAATACTCCAGAATTACAATATCTTCAGAACCAGTTAGTGCCCAATATCCTCATTTAATGTATTCTAACTGTCTTTTAGAAATGTAATGAGATCACTATTTATAAATTGAGTATTCTAAAATGTTTAAGAGTGCTGTTTAATATTTGTTCTTACTTCCTGCAGCCTTGTCTTGCTGACTTCACTCCAGATGGTTCCTCTCTCATCATTGCTAGCATGAATACTAACATCTCATACTCAAATAAGTGTGGCAGGTTAAGGAACATCTCACTCCAGATACTACCTCTTTCAGAACTGATACCAGGACATAAGCTACTGAGGTAAGCTATGAAAACATAACACAATAGTACATTACCAATTATTTCTACTTTATTGTAGCCTTTATGTTCATCCAGATCCCAGGGAAACATATGCTGCACTTTTATTTTCAGATGCATTCAGAAATGTTTTGTGTCTCTATATCTACGATTACAAAACCAAATGCCAGCATCATTCAACATTGTGCATTGGTAAGCTGTCTAAAATTGAACATAAACAATTAAACTAGTGATGTGCTCTAATAGCACAAAATAGCGAAGCGAGCGATGCATGTTCCCTGTAATTGCAGCTATTCCATGCATGCTTGGTGTGGCTACAAAATACTGTCAAAGTGAAAACAATAGCACAAAATAGCTGTATCAAGTTGATTGGTACCGTAATCCTCAGGAATAGTCTAATAAATAAATTAGGAACATTTAATGGCTTTTAAAAAAGAAAGATTCTTTACTTTGCTACCTGTTTCTTTTTCGTTTTAGCTCTCCTCCTCCTTGCCCTGTCTTTTTCAATTCTTATCTCTCTCCTTACTAATTTTCTTCTGGAGTTTCTAACACCCTCAAAGCTCTTGACCGAGCGTTTCTAACTTTTTGTCTCTCTTTCGCAGAATTAGTTTCACTGGGCATCGCTACTTCGTACGGCAGGTAAACAAAACAAAATGTTGCTAAGAAGGTTACCCGGCCCGCGCAAGCGCATAGGAGAAAATGTGCACACGTACGCCCACGCAAGAACAAAAACAATTCCTAGACCTAAATATATATATATATATCGCGGACTCATTAATAAGTCAGCTCCGCTCGCTTCGCTGAATTATTAATAGTCCGGTATGTATATTCCCCATTCAAAAATGTATGGGGGAAATCGCTGTTCAATTGAAATCGCATGAGGAAAGTGAAATATCACATAACTAAGTGATATGGCACGGAAGCTAAGTGAAATGCCATGATAACTAAGTGAAATAGTACGGGTAAGTGTGCATGTGCACGCATCTCTAGCCTTGAAAAGGTACAGTTCGAGTAGTTTCAAGTTGGATTCTACGCCGTTCTTTAGCACAGAAGTAGCTACCAGTATTAGATGGAATTTTTTTCCAACTGATTAGGAGGAGCCATAGGCTGAAAATGAAGTTCCAGAGGAAGCTAATCCTGAAACAGAGATTTTGAGTAAATGATACAGTTTAGCTACAGTGTAAATGAAGCTAGCCTACTATTAGCAAGTGATAGAAAGATTAACCTGTGCTATTTGGAATCAATATCACTCCTACAATTAAAATAGCACTCGGCTTCACCTAGTACTATTTCAATCACATTACTCGTACTATTAATTCCTAATAGCACAGTTATCCATGCTATTACTCACATATACACACACTATTTGTAATAGCACAGGTTACTCATGCTATCACTCACGATAAGTACGCCAGCTTCATTTGCACTGTAGCTACACTGTATCGCTCACTCACAATCTTTGTGTATCAGGATTAGCTCCCTCTGGAACTTTGTTTTCAGTCAATGGCTCCTCCTAATCCATTGAAAAAGAAAATTCTGTCTAATACAGGTAGAACTTCTGCGCTAAAGAATGATACTGTCTCCAACTGGAAACTACTCGAACTGTACGTCTCCAAGGCTAAATGCACGCATGCATACTTACCTGAACTATTTCACTTAGCTACCATGGTATTTCGTTTGGTTTCTGTGCTATTTCACTTAGTTAGTTACATGCTGTTTCACTTAGTTAGTTACATGCTGTTTCACTTTCCCCGTGCGATTTCAATTGAACAGCGATTTTCCCCATATATTTTTAATGGGCAATTTACACTCCATACTATTAAGTATGAATGCATTGAGAAAATTTCAGCTGACTTCTCATTATTATCTTCCACTTGAAGATTTACATCACAGGGCATTACTACATGTGCTTATAGTAATCAATTAATAAAACTGGTTGAGAAAATTCATCACATGAATACAATACATATTCCATTACACCATGGTGTACCATATATGTCCCAGTGGGTGAGACATTGCACGAGCAGGTAATGATGTGTGTTTTTTTATATAATAGCTTGCTAGAGAGACCACGGCAGGTGTAGCGCAGCGTACAGAGGTTACCGGCGGTTAAAGGGGAAGGGCCAAACGGCCGTGGGCGAGGCACGTGACGCCCGGTATAAGAGATGGTCCTGGGGCCCGCAACAGAGAAGTTCCCACCCACCACACCCCATTTGTAGTGAAGGGGGATTGAGTTTTAGAGTGAGGGAGCTGTTTCTCCGGGTACCCTAGGTTGGCGTAGGGCTACCTGTGACAATTTGTAGTTGCGTGTGGGGGGGTATGTGCAGCTGACACAGTAAAGAGGGAATGATAAGAGACAGCTGCACAAAGGGCGTGGGCGAGGCGGCGCAGGCCCCCCAGCAAGACCTCGGAGAGGCGTGGCTGGGCAAAGTGCCTGGCTACCACTCACGACTGCAAATTTCCACCACACACAACTTTATGAGTAAAAGCCAACGGTAACTATGCATATTCCTGATAAGTGTATCTTCGTGTGCCCTGCACCTCAGCAGGTAACCAAGTGAGTACAGTGAGTGGTTCATTCCATATTAATTTATTGAATGCAGGTGCTTATATTCCGTCTATAATTCCCTGTGCAGTATTTTCACACTACAACTTGTAAGTGTTAGACGTGACCTCATGAACTTTTGTGAGTTTTATGTGTTTAACAGGAATCTCTTTGTTGTCTATGGCAAGGTTCTCAGTATGATAGACCTGAAAGATGTTTCAATCCATCTCACTGAGTTCGACAATTTCAAAGGTAACAGCAAGAGTCTAGTTTGCAAGAATTTCCTTGAGAGAGGAGATATTTTTGTTTATTGTTTTACTGCAGGCTGTCAAAAAAAACTAATTGAAGAGTTATGCTATTATCTTTAAACATTTTAATAATGAATAAATAATTTAATAATGAATAAAAACCTTTTGAGGGATAACAAATTTTTGAATATTGTAATGAAATATTTTTGATAATATCTAATGAATCACATAGGCAAACCTGTAACATTTTTGAAGAATTACAACCCAGTATGATATCCTTTATGAATTTTTTTCATAATATGTTTTTTTTATTTATTATTATTATTTTCACAGATGGAAATTCATGTGTACAATTGACTTCAGTTGGAAGAAACATTGGTGTGGTGTTTAGTAATGGTGATGTTCTTGTGTTTGATGGAGAGAATAATCACATAGTTCAACTTTACAAGATGGAGGTAGCTAGTAGCTATGCACCATTTTCACTAGCTCTAGACACTTAATTTCAAATTAAATACAATTTAAATTCTGATGGTGACTATAATTTTATTTTTTTGCCAGTTGCCATGCTCAATAAATATGCTAGCATTTTCAACCAATGGAAAGAACTTGGCAGTGAACTTTGGAGACAAGGAGCTTCATCTCTATAAAAGATGTGAGTTCTAGTGGCCATGAAAAAGTATTTATAGTTTACTAGTAAGTGCTGGTCATACAATGGCGCATATATATTTAGCTATATAATAAACTGATCCTGTCTTGAAAGAAGTGGCTTATTATTATGATTAAGAATTGTTTCATAATGCTTTATTTGATTGCTATTAGCATACTCTCTCAATTATCTTGTCTTGGTCTGTCAGTAGGCCCTGCCAGATTGTGCTAGCATTTTTTTTTCCTAGAATAACAGACATGAAATTGCATACAGTGGAACAATTGATAAGAATTGATAAGAGTAATAAAGGGGAGTGAGAATAATCACTCCATAATTCATAATTTTATAGTTTTTTTTCCTTATAGCTATAACAGAAGGACATAAACATTTAAAAGTGTGGTTATATGGTAGATCTTCATTACTTGCAAGTAATCATTATTAAACCAGCTGGGTTTGCATTGACCACTCTGTTCTTGTATAAAATGGGGGAAAAGTTTGAAATACTAGGGAGCACTGTCAACTAAGGCTCAGAGTCTGCAAGTCATCTAGAGGATCATGCTAGACTATTTCTTTTCTTGAGCAACTCAGCTATCATATTGCATCAGAATTGATGAGAAAATGTAAACTATTACCAACCAGTCTATGACTTTGAAGGGAAGAGAAAGTGCATCCACTGCTAAGCATATCAATTCTTTAATTCCCTAATCCACATTATTCCCAAATGTTTGGTAATGTTTTTTATTATTGAATGCTTTTCAGCTGCAGCAGAGCATGTATTCTCCATTCATTAAACTTTTTTTTACGGGAACATTCACTGTTTTCTCTATAATATTGAGGAAATTCAGTATAACAGTAAGAGAGACTGATACTTTTACTCATTCATTTCATAGCTAACGTACCAACTCTATATAGCTACTGCAATCGTCCTTAATTCACTAATTCTACGTAATTGGAAATAAGAGAATAATAAGAAAACGTATGCAATAATGTATTATTTTTTTGGAATAATAACACAATCTTTTAGAATAAAAAAAAAACGAAAAATTTCGAGCATAATCTGGCAGGCCCTAACAGTCAGTATTTCCCTTCTATTTGACTGCTCTTCCTAACCATTATGTCTCATTTAGTACTTATCCAATCTTTCTCAATTTTTCTATCTACAGCAGTCGTATATTTCTGAAAGCCACCGTCCTCCTATTGTGTTTAAAATTCCACATCAAGCCATGACTAAATACCCACCTGTTCTCAGGCATGTAACTGGGTTAATGAATGTAGGTGTAATTGGAATTTTAAATTGTTTTTTTTTAAAGTTAATTAGTATAAGACACCTCAATGATGCTTATCTAACAAATACAGTGGTAAATCCACTAGTTAAGTCTTTAATTTGTTGAGAATAGTTAATAGTAGAGTACTTCGTAGTTCTACTTTTTACAAACAATTGTCTACTTAATTAAAGGTTATTATCTAGGTAAAATTAAATCATCTTATTCTTTATCTAGCACCACCATCTCATCCTTCAGAAAGCATGAAGATGAGTTCCATTGAGATCACTAGAAGTGGAAAACAAAATGTAGCTCTGGGCCATGGCATCTCAGTTGATTTTCCTGAGGGATTATTTGATGAAGAGAAGATAACATTTAGATATGCTGTAACAGCTGGAGTCAACTTCGGACTATTCAAACTTCCAAATGATGGTCGACTAATTTCAGCAATTCTGTCTCTCCATCCTGAAAAAGATGTCACATTTAAGAAACCCATCAGCATCACAATGCCACACAATCTGTACAGTGAAACTGATCTAATTAAAGGAATTAAATTTTGCAAGGCTAAAGTAAACAATTTTCGCACAGTAAATGGCCAGAAAGCTCTAGTGTTTTCAGAAGTGTCTGCAGAAGCTGTATCTCAATTTTCCAGACCAACTCAGATTGAAGATTACAATGAAGTGAAGGAATTCTGTGCTACTTTCAACACACTTCATACCTGCCATTATTGCCTAGCTAGTGACCACTTCTACAAACAAAATATCTCGGATGATTCTCAATTATATATTGTTGAGATAAAACCATTAAACTTGGGAAAGTCAAGTGATTTCTACATAACCTATGCTGTGTTTGAATTTCGGGCACTCTGTTACAAAGTAAGCACATTACTAATACTACTACCAGTTGCATCATTTTCATAAAAAATGCATCAATTGAAGAGATCGCTGAAATGAGTTTTCTTAATGAAAAGTTCTTTCATGATAAAATTGTATTTTTGTAGACCCTTACAGAGCAGTATCCAGACAGTGAGTATTCTTTGAAGAAAAAGACTGTGATCTCATTTCTTCCGTCACACAATGACATAATTGTTAAGATTGCCAATCATAGCCAGTTAGAGCAAGATGGATGGAAGGCCACAATTGAAGGCAGAGACAAGGTAAGAAGAAAATGTTTATAGGCACTATGCCTCAAAAAATACATTTTGTGTTGTAAGATATCAAGGAGTGATCTGGATTTTATGGATTTTCCTGTTGCCACCATGAGATGCATGTGTGAACAGAAAGAATTTCCTCCACGGTTTTGCATCAAAATGTCTGCACTTGATGAAGATCAACCAAAGAAAAGTGAAATAGCAGTTTGCATTGGCGGGGCTTTGGAAAGAATATGTAAAAACCAAGATGAGCCGAAGTTGTTTGTAGACTTGTTGCCATCTGATATATGCCTGCCTGTAGTCAGAGGTATGACCATGTTGTATAGCAGACTTTTTTTTTAATATGCAACTTTAAGAGCCTTTTAACTTAGTATGCAAAATCATTGTCCTTATCTTTTTTTAAGAGTAACAATTTTCAAAGATTATAGTTTTTCTCCATTAGTACATAGGAGAACAAAAACAAATGGAGTGAGTAATGTTCAAGTGGAATTGTAATTACAGTGACTAGTATTACAAATAAAATTGAAATAAGTTTCTGACAGTTCTTTCATGCATTGGTGCTGTGCATGAAATTATTTTTTGTCTTTTTTTTTTAATTTTCAGAAGAGGCCACTTCTCCAAATGAGCGGAGCTGTGAGGCTCAAGCTGTCCAAGGATGTCTGATTGATATGGCCACTGCCGTACCACCTGACCCAAGACGACTGTGCTTCTATCTGTTATCTGAGTTCATTCTTAACCGAAGTCAAATAAGCAAGTTAACAAAACCACAAGCAAACACAATGGAGGAAAAGATCAGCCAGATCACTGAAATATTATTTCAAGTTCATCTTGAAATTATCAAAGATTCGCAGTTATTTGCTTCTTTATGCAACGCACTAACCAAAATGGACTGTCACCCAACCACCATTAAATTAAAAGGTCAGTGGTCATCAGCATCATGTCTACTACTATTACTATTATGATGTGATTACAGACAAATTGGAGGAGATTCAGAATAAATCCCAGCAACATGGCATCTCCTTATCCAGTCAGAAACGACCAAGTAATGACCTCTATTAAAATGCGTGGGGGATTAGATGATCCAGCTGTTAGCAATAGATATGTGCAGGATTTCCATGGGGAGCATTAGTTTGTGATTATTTCTATATTCACATTAGGTGAGTCATGTCCATGAGATGTAGCAGATAGGTCTATATACACAATATAGATTTTGGGATATAGTTGAGTGACACTTTAGCTAGTTTGGACCATTGTACCAGGAAGTAGACAGTTCACTAGCCATTCAATGTCTGTGATACTTGGTTTTTGTTGCAGCATACTCATCAACTGTGTAATAATTTGCACTTCAAATTTTTCACATGACTGAAACTCGTAACTATTTTTTAATTTTTTATCTCCATTGCAATATAATTATACCACATGTTGTATTGGATATCAATTTCATGATTTGTACTGCACTTGTAGCATCACCTTACAATGTAATTCTATTTATCTGCTTATACTGCCAACTAAATTTCTTATTAGCTACTTCAGAAATTTTGCTGAAGTGGCCATGATTGTAATGATCCGAAGAAATTAAAACAAATGCACACATACGGTAGGGAAAACCTGTGCTAAGATTTTTCCTGTATTGGTATTCTTATTCTGGTTAGCTACTCAAAACTTACTTAGCTATAATGCCCGAGATGTAGCGAATGGCTGCAATAATGCTCTTCAAAAGTTATATCTTCAATAATAAAGTAATGAATGTTCGGGGTGTGTAAAGTCCTGAGCTGGTAAAGGTCAGTTGATTGATAAGGATTGAAGGACCAGGAAGCCGCCTTACAACGAATCACTGCAGAATGCCAGCTGCAAACAGGAACCTGCTAGTTATCTCTCTTTCACTAGTTACTTTTGACTTCGAACAAGAACATTACATTTACAACACATTTATTTGATGATGTACAATGATACACCAGTAGGTATATGTTGGCCATGAGTAACATTCTGCTAATGATATGGTAATGGGGTGAGTGAGTGTGTGTGTGTGTGTGTGTGTGTGTGTGTGTGTGTGTGTGTGTGTGTGTGTGTGTGTGTGTGTGTGTGTGTGTGTGTGTGTGTGTGTGTGTGTGTGTGTGTGTGTGCATACTTGGCATGTTAAGCGATGAGTTTTGTGCTACATCCTGTGGGATAGGTTGAGGTTCCAGCTCTTCTGGTTCAGGATGAGTTCCTTGTCCTGAACAATGAATGTTATCCTTCCTTAGCAGAATCATAAAAATAATTTCCTACAGAAAACCATCACCCGGCCATGGTGTGGTTGTTGCCATGCTATTTGGCACTCCAGCACTGGGGGTGGAGTCAAGTACTATTACTTAGACTGAGTAGTTTCAGTCATTCTTGGATTATGAAGCTCTTCATGACACATTGGGACATTTGTGGAGGCTAATGGTCACTGATCACAACCTTGAAATTTCCCAAGGAAATTATATCCAAGAATTAGACTTGGCCTAATTGTCTGTGCCCCTCCCTAATCTAGCTATGTTCCAACATAAAGTATAATGTCACAACTGCTGGATAAGTAAATAAAAACCCATGTTTACAGCACTTCATCTGCTCCTTTATTCAATCCCGTAACTGTGGGGCCGTCCTAAGGGATGCATTAGAACTTTAATTGACTGTTCATCGTTATTTATCTGTTTATTGTTTTTCATCTGTTTTGTGTTCTTACAGTCTTCCGTCTGTATTGTGTGGAATGTGCGTGTGATCATGTTAGAGTGCCATGTGCTCACCCAATGGGCATGCTCACACTGTTTTTCTATTTGTTTCCCACCGGGCTTGCCTGGGTGCAAACCCATTTTTAGTCACTGCTCAGTTTGTGCTCCACTGCACTATTCTGTCACCTTTATTACTTTGAATATAATTAGTTATTCCTCAAGCAACCTTCTACCCTAACTCAGGGATTAGGTAGAGGGACTAGTTAGAGTATTAGGAACAGATCAGTGGCCACTCAGGAGTAGTAACTCTGGTGGCAGCGTACCAAACCTTCCAAGTTCAGGAGCTTCTGCGATAGAGGGAAGTTTCCTGGGCGACATTGTGTGCTTCTGAGGCCGGGCATTGAAAGGGACCGACTTGCAGACCCACAAATTGGTGGCAGCGGTGGTGGCTCACTGTTAACCAGTTCCAGCCATCCTACCCAAGTCTTTGGAGTGATGAGACAGCCACGTCTGCCAAGTGTTTTCGGAGAATATTGGAATTCGAGTGTGGTAACAGTTGTATCGTACAGAACATTGGAACTTTGAAGTGTCTTTTTGAGTGTGTATCATCTCTCTGTTCCTCACGTTGAATTTTGTAAATTATTATTTTTATTTATTTATTTCTTGTGCAGGCATTCAGCGGACCTGGTAACACTGAACAGCTGCCCTGGTGCCTGTTGTGACAACGCATGGACAAAGGCAAGAAACTCGAGGAACCTCAAACATCAAGTAATTCTTACTACCTATGATCTTCTATCTCATCTGCACCTGGAATATCCCCATTGAGAATAGAAAGTAGGAGAGACAGTTGTGGGAGTAACTCAGATAGTGAATCTACAGTCTCGGCAGATCATTCAATCAATAGTTTAGGGACAGAACAAGCCATGTCCGATCAACCTCCAACCTGGTTAGCTGATCTGCTGCAAGCCCAGGCCACTCAGTTTCGACAGGCTCAGATGGCTATGCAAAAGCAGAATGGCAGACTTCTGGAGGTGCCGTCTATCAAAACTAAAGAAGAACGAGAGAGGAAAGATACTCAAGAAAAGTTACAGCAGGAGAGGTTGGAAGCTGAGAGAAGAGAGAGAGAATGGAAGGAGTTAGAGCAGATGAGATGGAATGATGAAGAGAAACAAGAGCGAGAAAGGATAGAAAGACAGGAGGAACGAGATAAAGAGAAGGCAATCGAGAGGAGAATAGAAAAATTTCCTAATATGAAAGAGGGTGAAAATGTGGAATTGTACCTGCAGTCATTTGAAAATGAACTGGAGCAGGTGTTGCTAAAGAGAAGTGGAAGTCTCTGGTTATTGTTAGACTAACGCCTAAGGTCAAGCAGTTTGTAGGTGATCTACAGAAGGATTCTAAGGCTGGCTACACGGAAATCAAAACACGAATTCTGATAAAGGCTGGTATCACACCTGCAGAAGCAGGTCAGCAGTTATTCAACTCCACAATTGATGGCATGCGGGGTAAGTCATCGGGATAGTACTTGCAACACTTGGAGCGACTGTTAAACAGGATTTTTGATGGTGCGGAAGATGAGAGAGACAGAATGGCGATGTTGATGCTTGCTAAGATTAGGTCAATTGTTGGGGATGACTTCAAGCTACATCTTAGCAATCGCAAGATCAGAACAATGGAGGATCTTAGTAGTGCTTTGGAAGCATGGGAGATAGCCAGAGGCAAGCTCCACCATGAAGATGGTTACAAGCATCGGAGATATGTCCCACTCACATGCCACAAGTGGTCACAAGGTTGGGCACAGAGCCTTCCAATGTCGGTCTGGTGCAACTGATCCTGTCCTTGCATAACCGTGAACCATTCCTGCCCAAATGTTATACTTGCGGGATTCTGGGTCACAAGAGTCCAGACTGCCCCAATAAGAGTACTCCATCCCAGCAACAGAAGAATGGCGAGAAAAGTGTTCCCACTCAGAAGAGGGACAAGCATGTCAAGTCTCAAGCTGAAGTGTCTTTGATAGATGACAAGACGGTCAACATGCTAGAAGCCACTCTGTTCGGCCAGCAACTTCCATGTCTCCTGTACTCAGGTGCGAGAATGACTGTGGTCCCTATGGAGCTTGTCCCCCCATCTGCATACACTGGTAACAAGGTGCAGTTACGTGGGTTTGATGGGAGTGTGAGGGAAGTAGATACAGCACAGGTCACTTTAAACATTGGAGGGAAGGATTGGTCGGGAGTAGTAGCTTTGGTGTAAGGTACTAAGTTAGATGGCAAAGGCTTGTTTGCAGTGAATTATGTAAATGATGCAGATTGGGAGATTGTGTCAGAGTTTCGAAGGAATGAATTGCCTAAACTAGTTAGTGTGGTAGAAACGAGGAGCATGGTAAGAGAAAGGGAAGTATCTGAGAAGGATGAGGAACTTGTGATGAGTGAAGAGAAATCAGGAACTAGTGCATGTTTGTTGTCAAATGTTGAGCATGATGATGATTAAGATAGTGATGAAGAACTTGAGATATCAGACAGCATGAGTGTGTGTAGTGAGGAAGACACAGAATGTGAAGAGGTAGTAGTGCAGGATGAGGTATTGGACTTGGATTTGCCGTGCTTGGTTAAGGGAAATAGTAGGGAAGAATTTGTGAAAGAAGTTGAGAAGGATGAGAGTTTGAAAGTGTGCAGATCATTAGCAGACAAGGGGGAACGAGGATATAAGTGGGATAACGGAGTGTTAATACAATGTATCCACAAGTATTCCCTAGGGCAATTGGAACTAATAGTTGTGCCCACTAGCAGGAGGACTCTCTTACTCAAGCATGCTCATGACAATTTGGGGCACTTAGGTTATAAGGAAGTACTAGTCACCCTTAAAAATAACTTTACTTGGCCAGGGATGTATGGTGACACTAAGAGATATGTGGAATCATGTATATCTTGCCAGAGGGGAAACAAGAGAGGAAGTCCTAAAGCTCCTATGGTGCAGAGACCCATTGTGAGCCGACCATTTGAGGTGATAGCTCTGGACTTAGTAGGGCCACTACCCAAGGGCAGAGGAGGAGCCAGATATCTATTGACTGCAGCGTGCATGGCTACCAGGTGGCCAGAGGCCGTTCCTCTGCGATCCATAACATCCAAGAGTGTTGCTGAGGCCACTATGGATATTTTCAGTAGAATGGGCTTGCCCTTAAGCATTCTTACTGATAGGGGGACTCAATTTACATCTGCTTTATGTGCTCAACTTACTAGTTTGTTGCAGATAGACCACTTCAAGACCACAGCTTACCACCCGCAGTCTAACAGAGTATTGGAGCGTCTTCACGCCACCTTGGAGGCAATGTTTGGGAAGGCACACTCACATGGGACTGGACTGGGTGAAGCAGGTTCCTTTCGCTTTGTTTACGCTGAGGCAGGCTCCGTGCAGGACTACTGGCTACAGTCCTTATCAGCTCATCTATGGTAACAATGTGAGGACACCACTTGACATCCTATATGAAGGCTGGAGGAACAGGAAGGTGAGGGGATTGGATGTGGATGAGCGGGTGGAAAATCTGTGCAGTAGGTTAGAGGTAATGCGAGAGGCAGCAGTAGAGAAGGGTTTAGTGGAGAGTGAGAAGAGAAAAGAAAGGTATGATAGAGGGAGTAGTGAGAGATCATTCAGAGTAGGTGATAGTGTTTTGGCGAGGATTCCCGGCATGATTGCCAAACTGCAGGACAGCTGGGCAGGACCTTATGTAATCTTAGATAAGCTGAATTCAGTTAATTATAGAATTGCTGAGAAGGACTCCAAGTGTAAAGGTCGGGTAGTACATGTCAACAACCTAAAGGCTTATCGGGAAAGGGAATTGGAGGTGTGTAGTTTGATTGTTGTAGCGGACGAGAAGGATGTGGTAGAAAGTGGTGCAGTTTTGAAAATTGAGGAATGTGAAGGATATTCAAAGAAAGGTTTAGATGCTGTGCTTGAGGAGTTCAATGATATCTTGTCTGAAGAACCAGGGAGGACCAGTGTGGTAAAAGCAGATATAATATTGCGACCAGATACCCCTGTAATTTCTCAACACCCCCCCTATCGTTTGCCCAATAGATTGAAGAAACCAGTTAAAAAAGAATTAGATGGGTTGTTGGAGAAAGAGATCGTGGAGCCATCTGATAGTCAGTGGGCATCGCCTCTAGTTCCAGTGGTTAAGTCCAATGGTAGTGTACGACTTTGTGTCGATTTTAGAAAGCTGAATGAGACCACCCCACAGCTCCAGACCTATATCCCACAGTTAGATGATATTTTAGAACGAGTGGGACAATGCTGTGTCCTGTCAAAACTGGATTTGTGTAAGGGTTTCCACCAGGTGGAAATGGAGGAGTCGGCTAAGGATTTCACAACATTTGTGTGTCCATTTGGCAGATTCAGATACAGAACTATGCCTTTTGGGTTGCGTAATGCGCCGGCCATCTTTCAAGCGTTAATGGAGAAGGTGTTGGCTGGTTGTGTGGAATACTGTTCAGTTTATATTGATGATCTATTAGTTTTTTCAAATTCTTGGACTGAACACTTACACCATGTGAAGGAGGTGTTGTTGGCGTTAAGGAAGGCGGGGCTGACGGCAAAGCCTTCCAAGTGTGAGTGGGGGAAGTCGCATTTGGACTACCTGGGACATAGAGTGGGTAGTGGCCAGGTAGCTGTTCCTGAATCACGAGTGGAGGCAATTGAGTTATATCGGCAACCTGTGACCCGGAGAGACCTGAGAGCTTTCATTGGAACCGTGGGGTACTATCGACGATTTATTCGGGATTTTGCCAAGTTTCATGCTATCCTCTCTCCTTCAACCTCTAGCAAGGCACCGGGCACTGTTCAGTGGACGCCGGAGATGTTGAATGCCTTTCACTGTCTTCGTCATGGATTAAGTGAGTATGTTATATTAAATGTTCCTTGTGTGTCAGACTCATTCCAGCTCCACACTGATGCCTCTGGTGTCGGGGTGGGTGCTGCATTACATGTTATTCGCAGTGGCCGTGTTCTACCTGTAGGTTTCTATAGTCGCAAGCACAAGGGAGCTGAACTACGATACTCCGCCACAGAGCTGGAAGCGTTGGCCGTGGTGGAGTCTATTCGTCATTTTGATCATTTCCTCTATGGAGCCCAGTTCGAGGTTCTGACTGACCACAAACCCTTGACCTCTCTTCTCTCGTCAAAGAAACTAAACAGAAGACTCCAGGGTATGGCCTTGCGCCTTATGCCGTTTGCTGCATCTATTGTCTACCGGAGTGTACTGCTGGAAAATCTGTAGTGTGCTTGAGAGGAAACTATGTAGTAAACTCTTATTCTGGAACAAAAATTACACTGGATTGGTAAAACAGGAGTAAAACATAGCAAGTTGTACATGTGGTTTGTAGTTTGTTCCAGAATTAGAGTTTACTGCACAGTAAACTTTGCAGTAAATTTACAGTAAACTTTGGTAAAAAAAAAGCCTAGCAAGCAGTGGGTGCTTCCCACTGCTGTTCCCCAAAACCACTAAAGTCCACTGTGGTCTACCTGTTTTGATAAAGTAGGAGTACTCTGTCTCCTACTTGTTGAATTAAGTGCTGCTTTAGGTACTATCGATCTCTTTCCTTCCCCTCCCATTTGTCAATAATAAACCCAGTTCAGTATGGATTCAATTATAGATTTCACTACATTAAACAGTAACTGGGTGTTCATGTATGGAGTTGAGACATTGTATGCTTCTTTGTTACTCTGACACTTGTTTTTTATCTCGATGACATTTAATATATCTTCTTAAACGGTGCAGTACCACTTGAAACCGCAGCGCTAAACCGCAGATGGAGGAGTTATGCTATGTATTTTTTTCTCGTTGTCTGTTCAATGTATGCTTACTTTGTTGTTGCAGTCGAAACAGACACCAACAGACAGCTCTTATAAACCAAGTTTCAAGAAAAAAGACCGACCAGGAACGGAGAAACAACGGTACAAACCTTAAGGCTATTCAGCGAAATTCAGGGGCGACCGTTGCAGTTACGAAGTCAATTTTTTTTCCCGCGGTAGCCTAGGGGCTTCCCCACAACATTACAACGCCGTATTTTTGATATTAGTATTTGTTTTCCATTTTTTTTAAATATTTTTATTTATTCACCTTGCACAAAAGTTTTCTGGTCATTTAGTCTACCAAGAGCATACGATTATTTTTACAAGAAAAATTAAGGTTTGATTTAAATGATTGCAGTGTTTTGAACTGCTAAGGTCAATTTACAAAATGTAAACTCACCTGCATACTTGTTCTTTAGATTGAGAAGAAATTCTCTTTTTGTCGAATCTTCATCAAAGAAATCAGAACAACTTATCTCTTTTTGCATGGGTATTGTAGGCATTCTTGATAATGGTTATCATTACGGTTCCATCGACAGTGAACAGAATGATTCCTTTCAATGTCCTCCAAATGGTCGTTTAATCTACATGCCAGAATTTTTAATAACAAAAAAATCCTATCAGTAAAAAGTACATACTCTAAATATTCTTTTCCAATGCTGTCTTCTGATATCAGAGGAATCTTTGAAGGAAACTTGTCCTACTTTTTTTTATGGTAATTGGCACTAAAATGTAATTTTTTTGTTAGCCATTGTTTTGTTTGTAGATCAAAGTGAAAAAGACAAAATTAAAAAGTGGCTAGAGGAAGAGAGACTTAGTTTACAGCAATCTGATGATATTTTTACCCAAGTACGTATAATATATGGCCAGTATAAGTGTACCTCAATATTAGTATCAAGTGAAAGGAAATAATGCTAAGTCATGTGGTATTACAGTACTTGCCATTTACTTTTAACAGGATTTACAAAATGGACTCTTGAGTATGTTCAGGAACTGCATCATTTTTATTGTCTGAAGTGAGTGATAGCTATATTGTTTATCTTAAGTAATTATATTCGTATTATCTCAAATGGTTTTTAGCTTGTTTTTAAAAAGTCATTAGCATGACTCTTGTATTATTTTCTACAGGGATCAGCTGATTTCTGGAATAAAGTCTTACACTTTTTTGCTATATCCCACCGAAGCAAGATCAAAGAAACTATGAATTTACAGAGGTATATTATTTTTTAATAGTGAGAATCTTAACATCATTACCAAGTTTATTCTTAGTCTTAAGTCCATAATACTTGAGAGCACTTGAAAGAATATCTATTCGATGTGATGGCCTCATTTCTTTTGTCATCTTTCCAAAACGTCTCAAAAATGACCACAGCCGCTCCATGTTTTCTCCATCACTGAGACCAATTCCTTCACACCTTAGAGGCCCAAATATCAGCTAAAGAATGAAGTCATTTCTAAAACCAGATAGCGTCAATAGACATTGAGCAGACTAGTACACCTTCCTATCAGTCACCATCATTCTTATCAACTATAATACATTATTTCCAAAAATAAGAATAGCTAATCTGTGACCTCAATCGCAATCTTGTGAATACTAGAAACAATAGTTTGGATATTTTACAAGGTTCATTGTGTCCACGTAAAATATTGACTCACCAATTACCAAATTACACAAACACAACCTACCTGACAAGACACTGTGTGGATGTCCATAAGAATGAAAGGTGGGCAAGCTCAGGGTCATCTTTTTAAGAATGTCATCTCGTCCTAAGTTCTAAAACAGATTTATCAGTAAACTGCAGGGACTAGCTATACTACTGCAGCATAGTTACCAGCAAATATTTAGACAATCAACATGCCACATCATACCTCACAAAAACTTTGGAAAAACAACTCCTTGTGGATATTTTGTCCAGCATCCAAAGTGGGTATGTCAATCTAAATCCATAAATATAATCAATACTCTTAAAGATCAGCTATAGAAATTTTAGTGTTATTTTGGTTAACTCAACTAAAAAGTTTGCAATAACTAAAACTAAAACTAAATTTACGGTTGGCAAAAAACTACAATAACCCAAATTATTGAACAATATGAATGAAGAAGTTTAGCACAACTGTTGTAGATTCCAGCAGGTGGGACCTACTTATCAATATAAAACACACATAAAAAGTCAGAAAATGTGGACTAAATTCTGTATTATTACATATAACCCAAAGTAAAATTGCTGTCGGTATATTTAAATAACCAAAACTAAAAGTTGGTAACTTCAGAAAACGAAAACAAAAACTGAAGTCTGCACTTTTGATTAACCAAAACTAAAACTAATATTAAAGCCATTTTAGTTAAAAAACTATAAACAAAAACTAAAATATAAATGTTAAACCAAAACAACAGTATAGAATACAATATCGTTCTCCCAAACTGATGAGGGAATTCATGACGGCAGCAATACCCAAAGACACCAGTTTCATCTAATGCCTTGTACCTTGAAGCACTGCGTAGCATACTTCCTGCTACAAAGTCATTACAATCCTACAATAACCATAAACTTTTCCATATAAATACAATAAAAAATATTTTAGACTTACTTGTTTAATATTACCGGATTTTTTATTACTACTTTTATTCACAAACTGGTCTAAGTCTTGCTGATCATTGCAAAAAAAATGTTGTCATAAAGTGGAGATCTAAAACTAGAACCAGCTGCTTTTTTCCTTGGAAGACCAAAAATCGCATCCATGGCAAACACTGATTTTTTCCTTTCTTCACTGGCTACAAAATAAGATAGAACAAAAGTAAATAACTTCAACTCTGTTCATTTATTTTCACTTGATTTATTCATTTATTCAATCACCTATTCATTCAATTTTTTTTTTACTATATCAACAACCCCTTGATTTATTCAAAATTGTGCTCCCACCACCCTGAGTTACAACAGTCAACAGGCAAACATGCAAAAATATATAATTGCTATTCATCTCATTTTTGTCAGGACTTCTGGTTTATATCCAAGGCACTTGTCCCACCCCATTGATTGATTTTCATCAAACTATCCCCGGAGTTTGGCTTTAAAACTGTAAATTGATGCATGCATGAGGCACCAAAATATACTTTTTTTAAATTCTTGCATTTTATCATTAGGTGTGTACTCACATGCCAAGATCATTCAAATAACCCAGTAAAAACAATTGTTTTGCGCTTTGAAATATATTTTTTGTACTATACAGTGCCTACTGACATCCATATGAAGAGTCCTGCAATTTGGTGTGAAAGTTCCATCCTATCAAAAAATCACATAATATATGAATATTTGTGTAGTAAACACTACTTATACAACCATAAAATTCATTCAAAATATTGTCAACAACTAGAATAGTAAATATTTTGTGCAATTCACTACATATTACATGTTGGCATCATTCCATGCGCAAATCAAGAATAATATATTATCCAACCTGCCATGTTTCTGCTACGTGAAATATGTTAGCATCATTGTGAGCAGTTAGGAAGCATTGTGGGCAGAAAAATGTCATTGGGCCGCAGCGCTGGCATCGCAGAGTAGCTAGTTCTGGACAGGAAGAGCATAACTGTCCTACTCTCATAGCAGCACTTTCAGTTAATGTTGACCGAATGGAACTCCTGAGTTCATTGCATCCCTCTATGGATGATTTGCAATGCAGCTCACGCTCAGTTGGTTCATTCATAGATTCATGTTCAGCACTATCATCCAGCATTAGCAGAGAATCTGAAAAATCTACAGGGCAGCAGTTAGGTGTCCAAGATGGAATAGAATTCCCTGTCACAGAATCCAAATTTATAATGCTAGCAGCCATAATTCTTCTGTATTTGGATGTCACGGATTTCTTTCCTCGTGTGGGTCGACTAGTGTGTTTAAGTGGTGAAATGCAGCTATTCCTGAGGGGGGCTATTACGTTAAAAAAATAAAATGAGTTCGGGTTCATAGGGGTCAAGTCGGCGAGTGGAATTATGTGGAACCTAAATCCAATACGAAGTATTGGGAAGGTTCCATATTCCTCTATGCACGTATTGGTAAAAAGTTCACGAACCGGGTGCCCCAACGGTGCTAATTTTTTTGGACGAGGTTTTGAACTTAGAATAGTCACACAGGACACTGGACTGGGAAACTCTTGCGAAATTGCGAATATTGAATTTCACATAGCTATGTGCAATGACTCTAGCATAGGGTTTTCTGAGTTCTGACATTAGTTTGTAAATCCGAATTAAGTTTTTGTATTTATTTAAAATGTTCATTTTAATTTTGTGGGTGCTCTTGTGATGGCATTGTCATCTTTGAACCTGTATCATGGCCTATTTCAACATCATAAAGAATTGTTCATGAAGCATGCTAGATGCAGTAAGACGGGGCAAAAAAATGGTCTTTGTTGATTTGGCTTCATTTTAATCATCTATAGGATATGAACAGGGCCATAGCTACTAAACTTTACATTTTGTGAACCAATTTCTTGATTTGTCATTCACCACTTGTATCCAACTATCTGCTCAGACTTCAATCCATTTAAGACTCATGTTAAGCATTTGGAGCCAATTTCTTGAAATGCAAAAGTTAGGCATAAGAACAAGTTACCCCAATATCATAGAAAACTCTGATAAGTTATTTTGAATCTCTGAGTGGCACTAACAATGCTATTTGAAGAGGAGTTGCTAGTATATCTGTAAAAATTGTTTTCTGGCTGACTTTTGACAATATTTCCCGTAGTGTGTTGCTTTGAAAAGAGCAAATATCATGGTCAACATGATAGCGATAATTTTCCTATCATTTTCAATGCTGTCTATTTCAGCTTGCTCTTTTCAATAGCCTCACTTATGCCATCAATATAATCAGGAATTGCATGGAATAATTTTATTGCATTTGATGTTAATACAATTAGTGATGAATATCCTGGACATGATAAGGTAATTAACCTTTAAATTTTTCAACCATCACCTTTCAGTATTAGCATTCTTCTAAAAAAACTCACTTTCTCCTGCTTTCAAATACTTCACATTTATTTCCAGCAGATATTGAACAACAGAATCAAATGCAATATCATTCAGTATAGTATTTATCAAAGCCTAGAAAACTGCAAACTTTATTGGTCAGGGAGGCAAGAAAGCTGCCATGCAATCTACATGGCACCTCACATTTGCTTCATGCAAATCGGGAGAGAAACCCTCCCATTTTCTAAGATTGAAATTTCTTCTGGCCTCACAAGCTCTAAAAATAGCTAGCTGCTCTTATAATTAAGCTTTTTTTTAAATCCAAATGTTCTCCCTCCCTGCAAGTATATCTGGATGTCATCTGTTTGAGAGCCTAGAAAAGTCTTTCACAATGATGCAGTCCTCCCCACAAAAGAGGCAGTGTTGCTAAAAAAAAAAAATTGAGCTATTCATATCATTTTGCACTTTTAGGCTTACTGGTGAGACTTTGGTAGTTTTCCATTGCACTATTGTTTTTTATACAAAGCTTTTTGACTTGCTTTCTTGTGAAAGTATTTGTTGACACATTTCAATGAACACAAACTTGTTTATGCTGTTTGCTAATTGCTTCAGCTCAGTGTGAAGACCATCTTCGTATTACTTACTTGCCCTCACTATTCTCTCGGCTGAAGTCAGAACTAAAATAGCTGTCTGTCTTCCATGGTGTATGTCCAGATTTGAACTTGGTGTAGCAATTATAATACTACTATGAATTGTAAAAAAAAATTGTCTTCAGGCGAGTTTCGATTTCTAACCTCATTTTTTATGTATGTAAATGAAGAAAACCTCCAGCAATGAAGTGATCTTTTTCCTAGGATTATCAGTAGAACCAGTCTCATTCCAATAATAATACATTTGTCTTATTTCAGAATGCATATACAGCCTAAGTTCACTATGACAACAGATACCCGCAACCTAATCTTAGATTTTCTCTATAATATTCCATAGCTAATTGACTGACTTGCTGAAATGGTGTAATTTTATTGTGACAAAGTATGTAGTTATAGAAATTCATAAATTGTTTTTGTAGCTAGTTACACAAAACTGACACCATACACAATCCTACAACATATAGAAAGGTATGCAAAAAATAAAACAAAAGGCTTCCATAGGTAATAATTGAGCTTTTTTCACTTTTTATTGGAGGTATATCCCAATAAGGGTGCTTTACTGAACTATTATAATTGTGGAGTAGGTGGGTGCATTATGGGGTTTTTTTGTGGGGGAGGGGGCAGGGTTGGAGGGTTTGTGAATGTTTGTTGTAGCTAGGGCTCTACTTGCCAATAACGTTCATAAAGTTACACCAAATTCAATCTTGCAATGCTTAAATTTAGATTATAATAATTACAGCAGCATGTTACAGAATGCACACATGTGTGTAGCTATAGGTATAAAAACAAAATTATGGGGAAATATGCATCATATAACAATATAGAAAGAGGAAAATAGCTAAATGACTAATTTAATGTTCAATATTTCTACATAATATTTTTGTAAGTTAGTAGCATTGCATGAAAAAGTTAGGCATATGTTGTGAAACTTCCAAACACTGTGGCATCACCTGGAACATAAACTTCCTTCAAATCGATTATATTCTTGGCTGGAAAAAGAATATTTTTTAGTGCAAAGAGAGAGACACTGGGAAAATTATGCTTCAGGGCAACCTTCAAATTTTCGGTCAATGCTGAATTAAGATTTTTCACAAAGGATTGCTGTAATTCTCGATCATTACATTTACAAGCACCACCTGGCGGTTCAAGATTTCCTTTCATATCAGGATTAGTTGAGGAAACTGTGGCAAGTTGTAACTTCTGGTCTTGGCCTTTTCCAGATACAGTGAAGTCTAAGTTGGCACTCATAGTAACTGTGACTTGGACACTGTAATTTTTGTAGTCAATGGGAGACCAGCTATATCTTGTTCCATATTTGAAAGTGTAATCTTTATCTTTCATTTCAAATGACATTTTAGCACCCCAGTTAGAACCATTACATTCAAACATCATGCCTTCCAAGGAAACTGTCGCAGTATTATTGGGAACTGCTATATAGGCCTCAACGATACCTACTGAATCAATATAGCTCCCAACCTTTGTTTCTGGGTAATGTCCAGAAATAGATCCGGCTTTTGCTTTCGCAGACCACTGGCCAAGATTAATGCTGGGCTTGAAACCTTCAATTTTTAATCCATTGGTGTTTTCAAAACTTGCATTCATAACATCACCGAAAAATATTTTGGAGGAGATAATTAGTGAACATTCGTATTTACTTGGGAAAGGTTCACTTATCTGGAGTGCTGGCTCACTTGCTAATTCAGAAGTGGTTGCTATAAATAGTTGAAGAACATCACGATTACTTTTTTCAGTATGATACACATTCAGCCGAAACTTCGATGGTATCATGGAAGGAAGTAAAGTAATATTCTTTGTGTCGAGTGTTCCGAGCTTATATAATTGATAATATTTTGGCAGTTTTTCTGTGAAATATTTATTAAGGGCATCATTCATAGATGGATTAGATGTGCCTGGTTTAAAGTGTTGACTTGAAAATTTACCTCCTTTGAGTTTGAGAGCAATATCCATTTTAGTTGAAACTTCACCTTGGACATAACCAAGAGGGACTTCTCCTTGGATGTAGTAATTGTCAGATTGTTTAACATCAGCTTTTTCCCAAGCAGTCCATTTATCGTCTACGTACATGTCATACTCATAGTGGCCCGACAAAATTGGAAGCATAACTGTGGCATATGCTGAATTATTCAGAATAAATTGAAGCTTTGGGGCATTAAACTGAAAATCAAACTTTGTTCTGGATTTTTTACCAATTGAGGATGTACTCTCAATTGTTACCTCTCCATCAGTGCCTCGTAAAAAGTCTTTATTGTTTTGGCGATCCTTATACTGGTTCATAAGATTATCATTGACTTGAGTAGAACTCAAAGAAAATACAACATCACACCCATAAACCACACTTTTACTGGCCATAGTCTCAAGAACATCAGATGTGCTGACATTTGGTGATTTTTGAACTAGTGCCTTTGAAAAGGAATCACTCAATAGCATGTCAGGAGTAATTTCTATGTTACGAGTACGTAATACTGTGGCTCTATGCATTCTTTCAGATAATGTAAGGCTTTCTTTCTCTTTGAGTTGAGCAAAGAGATAGAATGTAAGGCGAATAGTAACCCCCCTCGTACAATCATCAAAAACAATATTTTCATTGCTTGAGGTTGGAGGTAAAGATATACTCCAAGTAGAAAAGGGAGTAATTTTTGACACTTTGTCCCCAAAATGATCATCTGCTGATATACCCAACTGTTGCAATTGGTTAACTTCAGCTTTCAAACATTCATGTGACTTATCAACTGTCTGCAGCAAGTCCTTGCAGTGCCTACTGCTAGATACATTGTATTTATAAGTGTAAAGACGAGGCTCAGTCTGGAAGGTAATCACCTCTCCATTGAAGCCACGATCCATGAATGGATCACCGTAAAAGTTAAGTTCAGCATAGTATTTTCCACTGTTAGTAGATTTAATGCCTCCCACTTCTGCTTCAATTTTGTCAACACGCACATAATTGTAGGAAGCAAACTCACGCTTATTTACTGGAATTTTGAAAGTGTACATATTTCCATTTGTAAGATTTTCCGGAAATACTCCATGAATTTCATACACTACAGGTTCAGGCTGACTTTGAGGTATGGGTTGTACAGTTAGACCTTGTAAAATGCTCTGAGCTTGACTAAGTATGCCAAACTGGAGATCAAGGAAAGAAAAACTTGGTACTGAAGTTGGAGGTTGAAGATACTCGTACTGCAGTGCACGTCCCTGAATTTCGAGAGTAGATACCATAGTAGCAAGCAGCTGGCGTTGAAAGAGCACAAGTTTACTGCTGAGGCCAATTAAGTCTACTCCTGACCTGTCCAGGTCTTGGGGTTTTGTATTGAAGTGAACTTTAATTTCATCAAGACGCTTCTTTTGATCATCATGCATACGTTTGTTGGAATATGTCGATGTGAGATTACTTAGTTTTGCTTGCATGGCATTTTGGACTTCCAATAGAGCTTGACCTCTCAATACAAGAATGTCAAATGCTGCTGCAAGATGATTTTTGGCACCTATGTCTGTACCACCTGAATTTAAGGAATCACTCAATTTGACTTTCATTTCACTCCATTCTAGTGAAGAAAGCAAATCAAGTCCTTTTAATGGCACATCAGATAGGATGTCAGTAACTCTACTAGGATCTTTAGGTAAGCTCTTGTAAGATTTGTAAACTTTTATTATGGCTTCAAAAACTTTGACTACTTTTTGTATGCGACCAACTAGCTCCCGTAGATTTTTTAGGGCTTCAACAGCTGTGGATGGTATAACTATAGCAAACCCTAAATCAAAGATGTTAGAGGCTATATCTAGAGCTGCACTGATGGTTTGATTTTTTTGCCAATCTGCTACAGCATCTTGGTATTTTTCCACCTCATCTCTAACAATAACCCGCTGTCTGTTTATTTTTTCCTGGAGAGTACTTTCTTGTTTAGTTAGAAAAATGATTTCTTTCTCTGTTGTTTGAATGACTGAGTCATAATGATTCCCCATAGATTCTTCAAACTGTGCCTGGGCAGAAATGTAATCAGAAATTAGATGGCCAGTTTTGATAATATTCTCATTAAGCTGCTCTTGCCTCTTAATGGCACGCTCCTCAGCCTTGCGATCTCGAATCTGACTCTGATAACTTGTGAGCTGTAAGTTGGCAGTTTGTATCACTTTTTGAATGCTGTCTACAGCATCTTTGTATGCAGAATAAGTAATATAAGGTACTTGCACTCCAACTGCCTTAGAATTTGCTACTATCTTGGCTAGGTATAGAGCCCTAGCCTGTAATGCTTTAGAATCTGCTGGGACTTCAAAATTTTCCACAGATGCCTGACCAACAGCACCTCCAAGCCAGAGAAGATAACGACAGATCAAAGTTTTGTTTTCCTCTGAATCTGTATACAAGACAAAGCTTAAACGAAACTCTGCTTCCATCAAAGATAAGTGAAAGTTAATGAGGTTTAAGGCTACAAATTTCTCAGAAGGAGACTGGCGAATGTCATAGACTGTAACATTACTAGAACCTGCCTTTGATTGGAATAGGAGCCCATTCATGACCACAAATGATTCTGTACCTTTATTATTTTTTATAAGAAATCCTCCATAAAATTCACCGCAATATAATTTCGATTTGATTGTAGAATAAGCCTTATCACTGACACACAGAACTGGAGGAATAGGAACTTTGCCTTCAACAGACACCACATGACTAACCAAGCTAACAGATTCTGATCCAGGAATTTCTATAACACCATTGCTACTTTTGTTGCTTGATGGTAGTGATATTTCAAGGGCACTACTGAATGTATTGAACTCTTTGACAATGTCAGGAAAGAGAAGATCTACAGAATTAAGGTCAATTCGCTCCTTGAAAACATTCACAGTAGGCGTTGCCAATGTAGATAGAAGCCCATCACCACAGAGTATATCTGAACTACTGTATACTTTCTTCAAATTATACGGGCAACTATTGTTAAAGTAGGGGCAAACACCAGTTCCATTAGAGAAGCAGGAGTACATTGCACCCTTCATGATTTGCTCCCAAGCTAGCATTCGATAGTATTCTGCAAATTTACTCAAAGAGGCAAGTTCAATGCCGGTCACTGTATTATTAATAAATGCTTTGTTGGGATTGACAGAATCTGGTCGCAAAAAAGGGCTAAAGATACTGTTAGCTTGTGCATATTTACTGTCAAACCACTTTTTATCTTCTATAGTCTTAGCCAAAGCTGAATCATAGCTGGCTATACATATTTTGCCAATGCTATCAACGTATCCATAACCGTATTCATTGGCTTTAACAGTATATTGGCTGAAGAATTGAGCGCCAAAACCTTTCAAAAGTTCTGGTTTTTTCTTGTATATATCCTGAACAGTTTTAAATTCTCCTTGCTTATAGGCAAATACCTGCACAAAATGGAAGTAATCAGCTATTATAATAATTTTTACTTTGTAACATATTTTTCTTATATGTACATACCACACCCCCTTTTAAAACCTTTCCCCTTAACTGGTGATAAAGACAAATGTATA
>WLWD01002226.1_pt1 | contig 37565 bp, 26 predicted proteins | sample 6712731 | NCBI WGS metagenome assembly WLWD01 (sample SAMN12718690, study PRJNA576275) | sponge metagenome | isolation source: marine sponge | host: Mycale hentscheli | place: New Zealand: South Island, Marlborough, Capsize Point | collected 2014-11-01 | reverse complement strand
CGCAGTGACAGCTGGAGTAGATGCTGGAGTTGATAAGTGTTTTGGGGCCACCTCTCATGAAGAAAGGTATGATGACGTTTATTGCATTTGCGGCAGTAATAAGCAGATTGACAATTGGAGGCAGTGTGGGAGTGGCTCAGGCAGTTTGAGCAGTGTTTGACTTGGCTACGTTTGTTAACATAAGATAAAAAAATGGGACAACGAGCCATTGAAACATGTTCTGTACTGGAGCAAACGGAACAGGAAGGTGTTGCATTGACCTTTAATGAGACGGTTTTAGCTTTATGTGAGGAAGGAGCAGATTTGAAGTTCAATTTTAATGATGATTTTGACGAGTCAATCTTGTCTGCATCCATATGTTGTTCATGGTTCTCAAAAAGCGCTAGGAGCTCATCCAGTTTTGGCATGTCGGATTTTCCTCATGCTGCATCATGTCTGGTCCATTCAGCCTTAAGCCTTGAGTCCAAACGATCTAGGAGGACAACAGCCATGATGTGATCAGCAGTCCATCCGTTGAGTCGTTGCATGGCACGGCGATGTGAAGTGAAGGTATTTCGGAGGTTTTGTAAACTGGTTCTGGTGTACGTATACTTTCTGGAGATAGCAAGGCACGTACATGCAATGGGTAGATCTGTTGTGGTTGACCATAGTGTTTGGCCAAAAGCAGCCATAGCGGCATCGTAGCTTCCGTCTCCTTCATAATGATGAGTAACTATGTCTTTCGCCGCATCAGTTGTCATGGAGTCTAGGAGCAGGCAGCAATGCTCAGTATCAGAAAGATGGGACTGTATCTCAATCATACTGGTAAATAGAGAGTTTAATGTGATCCAGTCTGTTGGTTTCCCAGAAAAGGTAGGAGCTTTCAGCTTGATCCCATGTGTCTTAACAGGTGCAGGCATTTCTATAGCAGTAGTGGGACCTTTAGATGGTGTTCTGGAATGTTCATCAGCAAGTCGTGCACACTATCTTGAAGACTGCGACATAATACTGCGACTTAATACTGACAATACTTCATCACTGGCATAGTCCAATGTGGAAGTTTGATATTCTGAGACCTTGAATTTTAGATTGTCAATTTTGGAGAGAAGAGCAGGAGTAGAGATGGGAGTGAGTTCTAGGATGGAATGAAGGGAATCACTGAGAATTGTTCCTTTTTGGTAGAAGGAGAGTCTTTCCACCCACTCTACAGCTTTATATTTCATAGTGGCTGGCTTGGATGTCCTGATCTTTAGATGTTTCTGCTGCAATCTTGTCGTCATCTCCTCATGCAGATTCAAAGAACAAATCATATCTTGATTGGAGGGCATCAAGGATTCTAGATGTTTCAACTGCAGACTGATGAATCTGGCGTACAGAACTAAGCTTCAGATTATGAAGGGATTCACCATCAAAGCCTTGGAGATGGCACTGAAGTTTTGTCATTTGCCCACGATGAGTAAATCTTTTGGACTTGACCAGGTTGAGATCCGTTAGTGCTTGAATGGAATGGACCTCCTCAGCCATGCTTTGTAACCAGCACACTTGGCAATGAGCTAATAAGGTGAAATCTGGTAAGGTGAAATCTAAAGCTCAGAGCACAAGCAAGCCAGAACTCAGAGACGATGACGAGAGAAATTTGGAGTTGAGCTGCACTTGGACGTCAGCAGGACGAGGCGGAGCTGATGATCGTTGTCGGCGTCGGATCCGGCTCGAAGGACCATGAATATGGGTCCTAAATCTACGAGCTCCGGTAAGGGGTCGAAGGACCAGGAATCTCAATTCACCACGTATCAACTACAAGTCGTGCGCAGCGCGCAACTACCTCGGACTCAGCGAGACGGATACTTTGCCGTCGTTGCAGGTTTGGCCGGAGACAGCAAGCAGTACAACTTATTGGCAGAACTGATCTTCAAATAATGCATACAACTACAACACTTATACAGTATAGGAGTGACAACACAAAAAGGTCAATGGTTTGAGGAAAACAGGAAGTTGGTAAAGGAGGATTTAATGTTTACGGGAATAGGAAAGGGATGACAAAGTTAGGAAGGAATGACAAAGTTAGGAGGGTTAGATCTGTGTTCTTTCAGAGGATGAGGGTTTGGTAGGTGGGTGTGGCCTCCTCTACTTCTTGTTGTTGTCCGGGTTGCTGTCAGCGAACCCGGACATGGCTATATATTTCACTCTCAGGCTTTATTTTCACTCAGCCTCTGGCTCTTGAAATAAATTAGCCTGCTCATGAAATATTTCACCATATCACACTCTGACTCATGTAATAATTACTATTTATATTCATATAAATTTCATAACCTGAAGTTGTATTTTGAGCTTTTTTTTTTTTTTAATTTTGCATGTATGTATATATATATTAGATCCAGTGTGCAGTATTTAAAAAAAAATTTTTTTTAAACATTTAAAGATTTCATATGTTTAACATCGAGACAACTAAAACAGTCTCGAAACTTCAAAAATTAGACAAAAATAAAATTAGATTGACACTTTCTCACCTAAAGGGGTCTGGAAAAAAACAAAGGAAAAATGTGAAAAAATATTAGTTGTCGCCAGGGATTCGAACCCAGGGCCACTGGCTTTACCCACCAGTGCTCTAACCACTGAGTAAGATTTTTTCACATTTTTCCTTTGCTTTTTTCCAGACCCCTTTAGGTGAGAAAGTGTTAATCTAGTTTTTATGAAGGGTCAGAACTTGTTAAAAATAAAATTACAAAACTTAAAAACATGGACAAAAATAGACAACCACAAAACTAAAAATAAAATAGACAGAAAAAAAAATGCTACCAAGACACTTAGACAAAAATTAACAATCACTGAACTTAAAAATTACACAAAAAATAAACAGTTAAGGAACTAAAAAAAATTAGACAAAAAAATAGCTAGCATGAAACTTAAAATATAACCATCACAGAACTAAGACAACAATTAACAACCATGGAACTTAAAAAAAAGTATACAAAATTGAACAAAAAAAAAATAGAACTAAAATCACAGTAAACATAAAGTAACAACAAAAATTAAAAATACAATAATAAATAAAAACAAATTCAAAACAATAAAGTTTAAACTTGAGTTTAAAATTGTGGTGGAGCTTGAAAGGTAGGATAGTTTTGCTGATAACCATAATATGCCACACCTGCAGAGGTAAGTTATTTCAACAGATAAAATGGAACACTGTAGTTAAATGTATACACATACCAGTTGGATAGGTTGTAGAGTATGGACTAACAACACATGATAATGGCTGCCCATATGATGGTGGAACAGGGCTAGCTCTGAGTTCCAGTTCTGAAATTCTGGAATGTTAAAAATTATACATTTGTATATAAAAAATAATAACAAAATTATATACCTCTTATGGCATTCGGTCACTTCTCTCTGGCTCTGGTAAAGATCTTCCTCTGTCTTTTGTAGAGCATTCTATTAAGATTTTAAATTATTTTAATTTATTTGTGTAACTGTGATATCAAACTTGTCACCTTCTAAACAATTTTTCATACCAACGCGTACACATCCCCACATCTTTTATATCATCCCTTACCCGTTCCCTTAATTGTATTCATCCTGGTAGGGTGCGTTATTAAGAATAAAGTTTGCTCTTTGAGAAAGACACGCTTACATTAACATTTGCATTATTCTCACGTTTCTATCAATGCTCTCTTTAATCTCATTATTGAGTTTTGTTATGTACGATAATTCCATGTTGATCGTGTCCTTTTCAAGTTTTTCTATTTTGTCTTTGAGTTGCTGGCATTCATTGATCTTGCTGACATCTTTGAAATCAGTCATCACATACTTGCATGTATGAACTCCATGTTTACTATGCATCGTATATTTGTAGTACTCCTCTACCACTTCCGACCGCGCCCTTTCCTTCATCAGTTCCTTCTTACATTCCTCAAGCTCTTTCTTTATCTTCTCTTCATCTTTGGCTGCAATAGCATCGAAAATAAAGGAGGACTTATACTCATGAGGTACTTACATTGAAGAGTTTCTATTTGTGAAAGTGTCTCCTGAAAAGATGATTTGAATTGATCACGCTGTAAATTGGCTTCATAGAGTTCCTTTTGTATCTAACAGAGCGTACAAATTGGTATTTACTAACTTAATATATACCTTGAGATGACACTGACATTATATAAAGTGATGGTTAAGACTACCTTGAAATATTTAAGTTGTAGCCACCAAAATCTACAGAATGAGTAATTTTCTGACATTCTAAAGTTTTACCTGATGTATTTGTTGGTTGTATGTATTTTGCTGTATTTCCTGTTGGTGTCTGGCCTCCTCTAACTGGTCATTAGTGGCCTCCAGTGCTTTCAAGTCTAGCTTCATTCCATTTACTGCTTTAATAGAGTATTCTTTCTCAGTTATTAGCTGAGAATTTTCTTTCTAAAGACAATAAATTGTTTATCATATCTATATTATCGTAATACAAAGTCTATTTAAATTCAGTATTCATCCAAATGCATATGAATACATTCATTTTAAGTACTTTAGACTCAAACAAATACATAGAACTTAAAATAACCACAAACAGGAAATACATTGGTTGTTAGAGGGAACTCTAACATAATGGTCTCTGGATTGAGAAAATCATCAATAGTTTTCCTTTTGGAAGACATCTTAATGCCTTTCACAATAACTATCTTAAAAATTCTCTCAATCAAATTGATCAATATATACATATAATATTCAATGCATGGTCTAATTTATTTGTACTTTAAATTATTATTATAGCAGAGTTTTCAAAGGAATTAGAAGTTAGCAATTTCTGACTTGCCGTAAATTTTAGGATTTCCTGTTCCAGTTCTTCCTTTTCTAGTTTCAGTTTTCGTTCTTTATCTGCCATGTTTCTGATGAGGACACGTAGCTCTGATATTTCTTCATCATGCCCACAACTATGTTCAACTTCGTGAACAATTGATTTCCATTTTTCTGCTTCTCCTGCATACAAGTAATACTCTATCAAGCTTTACTTGTACATTACTTCAATCAAAAAACTGGAATTCACATTCTAAGTTGACTTACTTTTGATCTGTTTAATATGCATCTTCAAACTTTGGTTGTATAATGAAGTCCAAATTATTATTAGTATTAACATAATGACAACTACTGCCATTACGAATTGAGCAACATTGTTCTAAATAAAGGAGAGTATCATCATAACACGTGCAAAGAGTATTGAGTGGATTTAATCATCAACTTACGAGCATATAATCTTGGAAAAAACAATAATAGATGTCAATAATATCTACTATAACTTCAAATCCTTGGAACATGACAGGTGGTAAAGATGACTTGCCAGCAGTTTCTTTGCCTTCTTCAATAACTTGTTTGTCCTTGTTATTCACTTTGTGTTCATTGTTTAATTTTTCTTTAGTATCGTTCTAATTATAAGTTCAGTGAGATGTCAGTTAGGATATACAATAGTAGACTTACCACTACAGCAGGTACACAGAACATATCATACAGTACAACTGAGTCAGGTAAAACATATCCTCGCTCACCATTAATCTAAAACAATGATTATTAATAATAACAACAACACCAACGATTACAATAAATATTACAACAAGAACAATAATAATTATTTATTCTATGATGATGATAACAGTTTCTACAAATTAAATAGTCATTTAATACAATAAATATAGCAATAATAAATGTTATATTTTTAATGTTCAGTAATAGTAAAACAATGAGTTTGAAGGATTGCGCCCGGGGCCTGACTGAGGGTCACTGTAATAATTTATCGGCAACACAAAAAAATGTACTTCAGCTCGTTTCTGTTGCCTTCATGAATGAGAACAACCTCACCAGATAGTATTGCTCTAACACCACTACAGTGATGAATAAAGCTATACTATCTGGTGAGGTTCACAAGTCAAGCTATTGCTCTAATCAACAATTGCCCACTTTTGACTGGGATGAAGTTACTGGTCACAGTAAGCTTTGTACAAGTAAAACAGAAACAGATTTTTCCTTAGCTGAAAGAATCAAGACGTATCACACAATACTCAAATATTATTTGTGCATGTCACTCTATTTGGACGTAGAAGGTTTTGGACAGTCACATTTAATTTTATTGAGGGTGTCATTATTTAAGGGTGATACCACTTTCATCACATGGCAGTTACTAAGCAAAAGGTATAAAATCCCACTAACGAGTCTCAATTGAGATTTTGGTATATATGTTATGGCAAAAATCAAAGAGGTCAATGCATGTCCATCCCTGGAGGCTACTTTAAAATGTAAACATTAGCGCGGGCACAAGAAATTTAGGAGAAAGACTTCGAAATAAATGCTAGAAAAAAATAAGGACAAAGAGCTACGGAGACTGAAGAGGAAAGATGTTCACAGTTAGGTCTTACAAACTTGGCAGAGTTCATTTTATATTCTATTAGTGGCGGTGGTAAGTTACCTTGGTTAATGCATTGTTTGTCCTAGCTATACGCCTTGCATAACAGATTTGTTCTTACTTGAAAATACAATTTACAATAGTCTATTGACTAAGAGAACACAATATAATGCTTTATCTACTAGAGATCAGGTACATTAGAGGATTTTCAATGGAGTGTATTTTGGAAAGTCGGCTTTATAAGCAGAATTCTTTGGTTTAGCGATCCTTACCCATCTAGGAAATGTGATTGCTTACCCCTAGAAAATCAATTGCCCAACAGTCAAGTCGCGGAGGGAATATGATATAAGTCTTGTGCTGGTATATCCAGTGATCAAATGTATATATGTGTGTACAAGTGATGTGTGTTGTTAAAAAATAGCACAATAAATTAACAAATACATTCCACTAACAAGAAATATTATTATAACCACACCATATTCAAATTTGAATTTCAGTCAGACCAGCTTACTCACCATTTGTGCTGTAGCACATCACTAGTAGTAGTAGTAATAATAATAATAATAATAATAATAATAATAATAATAATAATAATAATAATAATAACAATAATAATAATAATAATAATAATAATAATAATAATAATAATAATAATAATAATAATAATAAAAATAATGATAAATGGGTATTGTAGTACACTTTACTGTCTGATGATGACTACCAGATGACAGTGGTGTGTTCATGAATAATTTATTAGATGAGCTGGGTTGGTAAAGCGTCTCATCAACAAGTAAGAAGGAAAGCTGACTACATGGTGGAGTGTGTAGCTCATTGTTGGTAAAGTGTCATCAGTAACAACAACTTTTAAATGACAATTGTCAGTGATGTATGTATTCATGAATATATGGATCCAGAAAAGTAAAGCGAATGGATTTCAAATGGTAGAGGATAAAAGCAATGGATAAAAATATATTCCAGATACTGTATTCTTAATTCGCCAAAAAAATATTACACTAAGCACCACTGCATGGTGGAGTACTTGCTAGTATTAATTATAGCAACAACAATAGCAATTAATTGTTCTACTTTGTATGAATTATCAACAATATTAAGTTGAACAATAAATCAAGGTAGGTGAACTTACTTCTACTTCCAAAATTTCTTTATCTTTGATCTGTAATATCGCAAAAACTTTTACAGCCGTATTTTTTTCATATCTTAGATAACCAGGATAGTCTTCCTGATAATCCACAAGGGTTTGTCCTGTAGCCATGGGAACTATTGGACACAATAAAATTATGCTTAAAATTGTATTTAATTTGAACCATCATTTTTCAGTTAGTTTCGATTCAATAGACTGATTTGATTGCTGATGTTCACATCAGAATTAGTCTAATCTCACTGGCTGTCTGATAAGTGTCTATACATGCATGAGTTGAGGTGATGGGAGTTGGTAATAGTGCGTATATTTCACTCTCTGTCATACTTAGTTTGTAATTACTCTCTTGTTTTAAAGCAGGTTTCAATGCCAGTGAATTACGGGGTACATAGGCCCTGAGTTATCACCACAAAGTTACATATATGATATACATATACACACATACACACATGTATATAAATATACATACATACATATATAATTGTAACTGTTATATTTGTTATTTAGTTTAGTTAGTCTAATTGGCTCTTTTTTAAAAGTGGCTTTTAAATAAGGCAACACTTTATACTGTAATTTTGTAGCTATTTATTATATAAAGAATTCATAACATAGCTATTAAGCAAGCAAATACTAATAAAAAATTAACACATAAAAATAATCTTACTTGAACAATTCCCATCACAGCACATTTTCCCACAGATAGCATGTGTAATAAACACACTCAGCAGAATGAGTGTCAAATACGATCCACAGATCGCCATAACCAGGATAGTCACTAATAATCAACCGCACCAAGGTCACAGTCCCCACAGAAAATATTCCATAACCATATAATCCGTGAAAGAATGCAACGACTCACACGCTCGTTAAAAACGCTTTATCTAGCGCGAGCGCTTATCCTTTTAGGTGCTGCGCCAGAAGCTGGGATAAAAATAGCTATAAACTTTAAAAAAAAAGAAAAGAAGGAAATATCTTGTATTATCAAAAGCCTCAGCCATGAGAATAAGGAGGGCGTAGATATGAGTATAAGTTCTAAGTCTTACATACTCTGTGTAAGCTTTCATATTTCATAATAACAGAAAAAATGGAGCAAATGTTTTAAAAGCCAGAGGGAAGTGAGTAAATGCCATAAGATGTGCTTCATTACCTTTTCGGCTAAGCTAATTGGAGTGTAGTAGAATTTATAGAATTTAGTGCTGACCCAGTGCAGCAGTAATAATGACCAGACATTACCATATGTTTCCCTTCCGATTATCTAAGAAGTATATATGTGTCCTTTCATTTTCATAACCCCGCTTCATCTAGAAATGGCAGGCATGGCACATCTACGAAGTCCTCATATCCTACTAGCTATAGCTACATTTCTTAATTTAAGTTTAGTTTCATTTCCAAAGTAATTTTTTAATATATATGATATAGTTTTTATGAAAGTATTTATTATAATATTATTATGTTGTTGTTTTTGCTTATTTTTCATGTTTACTATGTCCTGTACTTTTATGTGTTTTTAGTTTTGTGGTTATCTTTCAGTTTAGTATTATTTCTATTTTGTGGGGGAATTCCTCATATATTATAAAACTGCTATTCGCTGTTCACTTCAACTCAACAAGTATATTTTGTATTAGTCATATTAAATTTTCTTTTGTGATGTGCTAGAAAACGGCTATTTGGGGATAGGTACTGGTCGTTATAGTTAAGGCGTGTACTTTGTACCCAACTAAACTCCTTACCCACCCTTTAGCTGGAATATGATTTTCTCTTTACGGAGGCAAACAGAAAAGGTAGCCTTCGCTTTGTCACCTTGCTGACCTGATTGCGTTGCTTCTGATCGGAGCGGTTTCAAGTGAGTGATGCTTTGTGTTTATTAGTTGGAAGCCTATTTTTGCTGTAGTAGAGTCTAGGTGGCATTTCGCAAGATTTTTGAGTATGAATTCCATTTCTTGCCTTTAGCATTTGCAATTGTGTATTGTACAATACTACATGGTTTTTGCTTAAAATTGTTTGTAAGTTTCACGAGAACTTGAGGAAACGATTTTATCTGTTAAGATAGTAGATTGGATTGTTGGCTTTGGAAAAGTGTCATACAAGCTACTGTTAGTGTGTCAAGCTTGTGGAACTTTCCTGGCCTGTGCTGATAGTATAAACCTCAGTGACTGCTCTTATGCATCTTCCACTCTCAGATTATATATATCAGATGTATTGTTGTATAATTTTTCTTTGCATTGTAATTTCTAACTACTATAGGTCAAATACTTGTAGTGTTTTAAATGCAATCAAGAAGAGAGAGAGAGAGAGAGGAAAAAGTGTGGGTTTTTTTTCTCTCAGGGACCTGTTTCCTTTATATATAACAATATTATATAATATATATATATATATATATATATATATATATATCACTGTGATCTTGCTAGAACTTGAGTTACATGATCAAACTTGATTGACTGCTGAACTACTTGATCTATTCTTGGCGTAGCACACAATGATCAGAGTGTGTGCTAACTAATGAACTCTTGTGTTGGGCAAAATATTTTCCCCCTCAGGCAAGTACCTCTTCATGAATCCCTGTATGAGTCAGTGACCAAACATACACTATTGCTTAATTAATGCTACAGGCTCATGCCCTCACTTATGTGGCATTAAATTTAAACATTTTTTGTGTGATTCTCTAGGCTTGCTGCCATGGACAATCAGAATGGACAAGACATCTTTTTCCCGGTATCGGTTCCTGCAGTGGTGATGTCGCTTAAGGTGGAGGCGGGGTCTCGTATCAACCGGGGCACGCTGATTGCCACTTACACGCTGTCTGACTCTGCCTCCACCACATGTGGGCAGGACGAGCTGTGCCTGAGGTCAACCGTGACTGGACAGGTAGAGGCCATCTTCTGTGCTGAAGGAGCCATTGTGCAGCCTAGGTCAGAATGAGGCGGAGTTTAGTGATGTAGAGGGAAGTTGGAATGGGTGTGCGGAGGATGGGTGTTAGTGATGGTGACATGGTGAGTGATTTGTGCTAAGCGTCATCATCCTCCTAGCACTAGGAGACGGTTGTGATAGTAATGTGCGTTAAGCAAGCGGTCCTGGGTTCGATTCCCGGTGGTGGCCATATATTTTTAATTCTGTATTGTTAAAAAAAGAAGCCTGTGAAAGAGAGAGAATACATCTAATGAAAGAGTAGTTTTAAATTTGGAGACATGATATTGGGGCAGGGTTGTAATTGTATCTCGGAAGGTGGTTGTTTGGTTGTCATGGTGACATGCACATCATGTGTGTGAAAATGTAAGTTTCAAGTGCACAGAGTTTTGTAACTGAATGGAGATCAGGACTGATTTAACATACGTACATACATAGCTATTGAGTGGAATGTCGACTTGTTCAGTGTCAAAGCAGAGTGGGATTGAATTAACGCTCAATACTAGCAACAAGAAAATTAATTTAAAATATGACTTCTAGCTATTGTAGTTCTATTTTTATTGCAACTCAAAATGCCTGTAGTTAGTTTACAGACAATGCAGGCATCCATGTAGCGTGCAGAACATTAGTTAATGCTACATTCGGACTTATAAGCTGTCATATGACTTGAACTGCAGTGAAGAATTGCAGCTGCTTTTATTATCGAGCGAGTGAGTACTTAGGGGTGGACAATTGAAAATCGGGTATATGTTATGTTATAATATGTATGGATGGTAGTATGCCCCTTAAAAGCGTGTGCAGGTGCCTGCTGTTGTTTTTTGCTCCTAAAACTACAGCTTTTTAGGTTTGACCCCACTTTCTTCTGATACTACAATATTAAGAAAGTCTTACTTGAACCTTACATAGGCTCCAAATTGTGAGAAAATTCTAGAGGAACTTTGTTTTTACGTCACAAGAAGTTACTGTGACTGGTTACTATGGCATTGAAAACCCTTTACCAGCCGACATAATTTCAAAACCTTGCCATTTGTGAGGGCTGCTAAGTGCCGCTTGTGGGTTGTCAAGAGCCACTGATAGTCAGAATGGCTTAATATTAATACTAAGGAAGCTACCACTACTTGGGGAAAGCTGAGGTAAGTATGTAATTCCATATTTTGTTAGCTAAAATTACAAAAAGAACTCTGGCCATTTATTTATTTATTTTAACTGAGAGCTTGTTCAAGAGTTACTGGTAATTGAGGTAGTCAGAATGGCTTAAATATGATACTACAGAAGTTACCATTACTGAGGTAGGAGACTAATTCTGTATGTGTTTGCTAAAATTAATGATCAACTGCTATTATACTTTTTTGCATGAACTAAGATAATCTATAAATTATATGACAATACTGTCGTTTTATGTTATCTAACTAGGCAGGCTCGCTCAATATTTGTGCTCAAGCACACCACTAGTGTTATTTCTAGTCTTCAGTGTGTGTATTGGGGGAACAACCCTAGTCCAAGCATACATACATGTACATACATACACACATACATATGTGAGGTACATCTTTATAAATTGTTGGTAATTGAGGTTGTGGCATGAGTAACCAACAGTGAGTCATGTGATTAGAAAATATTATTAGTGAGGTCACACATTCCGTTACAACTACATCATTCACTTACAGGGGAGAATCCCTAATATTTCCCCTAATGTCCAAACTTTTTTTTTTTTTTTTTTTTTTCTCTTTTTTAGTGGCACTTTCTAGTTCTGGCCCTTCAACAGAAATGATCTCTCTAAATATATGATTCCCGAAGTCTTCAACACCTTCACTGTAATTGTATGAAATAGTTGCAATCAGGAGGACCACTTTTTTTTTCATTAGATAGCAAAATTCAGTATGAAACTCTGGTATACAAACATGTGGTGGTATGCATGCCTTGCTGTGCATTTTGGAGTACATTTGTTGGTCTTCTTTTGTTTTATTTATTATTACTAGCAAGTACCCTGCCACATAGTGGCGCTAAACTTTTCTAATACCCCACCTCTCCTATCTTCAGCTCTTCTTCTTGAGTCATGGAGCGTCCTTTTCCTTTGTCCTTCTCTCCTGCTTCTGAAATTCTGTCTTACTTTGAGAAACTTTTGTCTTCTATTTCGTACTTTCGCCTTCCGTTTGGAAACTAACCCCCGTCTTTACTCATCGATTCCACCCGCTTTTTAGCTACAATTAACCGCTTGTCTTTTTTCCTTCTCTTCCCTTCCATTTTAAACCTACGCCGCCTTACCTCGCTGATTCCAACCGCTTTTTAGTTACGATTAATCACCTTTTAACCTCTTTCGTACTTTCGCCTTCCTTTTTAAAACCTGTGCTGCCTTCATTCATCTGTTGCACACGCTTTTTAGAATTAACCAGCACTTTCTACTGAATGTGATGACACTTTACCTACTAAGAGTTGACGATGCTTTAGCAAACCGTACAAAGCTCATGAATTATTCATGAATACACACACCATCGTTCACTGTCGTTGTTGTCGTCGTTACTGACACACAAGCATATTATTATATAATTTTTAATGTACATGTCTGGAAGTTAATTGTAATCTTTTCTTCCTTGCTTCGTGTGTGTGTTTGTGTGTTTGTAGTGAGGCTGTATGTCGCGTGGACGTGAGGTGTGACCATAGCATTGTGGTTTTTGACATGTGCGCCAACTGTGGCAAGGACCTCAGAAGGTAAAGGGTCAAAAATTGTGAGATTGACAAAGGGTTAATGTCTGGTAAAGGGTCTTCTTTTTAGGAAGTGTCTGCTAGTTGCTATTTTATTGTTTATTATTTTGGATGTTACATTTGACTGGATTGGTCTATGCTAAATTTGTCGTGGGGAGTGGATGCAACCGTGCTTACATACTGAAGTTAGTAAATCGTCAGCTCATAAAGAATTATTAATTACGATAAGTTTAAAACATCACGTGTGATCTAAGTTCTCAGTTGATATTTTCAGTCTCTGGCTACTATGTACCAGTTCAATTAATCTGAGTCTAGTGGTGATATAATCTTAGTGCTTGTATGCTATGTCTGTGTGTGTGTGTGCGTGTGTTCTTCTTGTATTGACATTCACAGGAAGTCCTCCACATCATCGGACCACCACTCTTTGCCGGAGTCTGAAGTACGTGTCATCCACGGTATGCCAGAGCTCAGAGTCAGTCAGAAGGTAAGTGTAAGAATGCAGTAAGGGATGGGCATCATTTAGAATGTTTGAATATTTAAGGGACAGGACTTGTTAAGTTTCTGTGTAGTTAGTAGACTCGTTAAGTCAGTTGACTTGGGTCAGTTGCTGACGAAATTAAAAAAAATTTTTTGTATCACTGTATGATATGACGAAGTATTGTGATATGAAGCTACATATTTAAGGCTTTCTTCTTATGTGACTAAGTAAGAGTCATATATTTTTTTCTTGTTAGCTGTAGTTTATCAGTGGTATGACAACAGCACACACACACACATACATATAGTCTTACAGTAGGAGTCAAAAAAAAGTTTCGAATTCTGTTCCGTAGTACGGCCGTAAAACGGTAGTTTTTATCGTTGCGTTCCGTACTTTTTGACTAAACGGCCGACACCGTTTACTAAAACGGTAAAAAACGGCGAAGCATTTCCGTCGATTCACAGATATTTTCTAGCTAGAAACTCTTCTATAGCTATATCAGCAAGCTAAGGCCTTATATCAACCATTAAACGCTACGGGGATAGTGAAAAAAAGCTCGTTTAATTTTTTTAAACTTGCTTCAATAAAGCTGCAGACTGAAGTTCCGATGGGCACAGAGCTATAACCAGGTCCGCACTTCGTAGATCTTCTGTTAGCTACTGATGGACCTCCAGTAGTAAAAAATCTAAGCCCGAGGAGGCCTTAACATTGAGAAAACGTCGATACTGTGCGGTGGTCGAACTAACAATTCTCCGCGAGACAACTTCGAATAGGACGGCTTCAATTTTTTTAACCCGAAAAGCTCCGCCTCTGGAGCCTGTAAACCAAAAAATCGGAACGTTTTATTGGATAAACGATTTTTTATATTTCTTTGAGCAAGACATACGGTTAACGAGAAAGATTAAAACGGTAACACGGTTGAACAGAACGGCCGTTTTTTTACAAACGGCGTACCGTTTCCCCCCCGTTTTTTAACCGTGCGAAGGCTATTCTACGGAACAGACTTTTTTTTTACTCCTACTGTATACCAATCATTAGCCCTTTCCATGCTGACTGTCTTCAACACTTTGGGGGCATCTTTTAGAATTCAAATTTGATTTTAGAATTTCTACTGCAAAGCAACCACACACAAGCCAGCCAGGCATCCGAAGTAGGTAGCTGCTAGGCAGGAGAAACTTTGTCCACTATTTTCCAAGATGCTGTCTGACTCCCTATAGGCTTCACACTTTCTATTTTGAATGTTGTTTTTTTTTAAGTTTCAAGCCAACAAAAAAGTTCTTGGTCTCTGTTTTCAGACAATTAAAAAACAACAACACCTAAACTGCTCAAAAGGGTTCATCTTTCTCATTGAGTAAGTGCAATGCCTTCCTCTGTGTATACAAGAAATAACAACATAACAACCTTGAATAGGTTGGGTTGTTGTTTTAATCGGAGAACGTGTTCCAGTCTTCGCCTGCACATGCACGGATGGCGTCAAAAGTATTGATGCATACCCGGAGCTATCAATCCATGAATTGTTGGACATTATTATTATTATGTATCTTTCAACTGAGGAAGAGATTGATTAAGAAAAGGAAGTTGAAGTTAATTTATTAATGAATTGAGCTAAATTTGAGTTGTGATGTGGCAGATTGTACTGTTCGTACGTCGTACCGAAAAACATTTCGTAGTTATTGTACATCTACTATGGGCCGAAATGAAGTAGTTGTCCTCTTCTTGTTATCGTGTGTGTGTGTGTGTGTGTGTGTGTGTGCATTAGGAAGCTGAGGCACTGGGTAAGAAGGACTACCTGCGTCTGTTGAGTAGCCGTAAACTGGCCCTCATCGTGGACCTGGACCAAACCCTTGTGCACACCTCCATGGATCCCAACATTGAGCCTGGACTACCTGTGAGTGGGTAAAGGGTAGTCAGCTCTAATTACATAGCTTTAGCATTTCCTTGAATTGAATCCTCACTTCCATACTGTGCATGGATAATGCAAGCTGTCCATACTTGTTAAAGTTGTACGGAACAAACCTATACATTTTGTGCCTGTGATACTTTACCCATTTTTTTTTTAAGCACAGTGACCTCGTGGATTGCTGCGGCTCAGCTAGCGTTTGCTTGATTGAAATGCTACAGCAGGTAGTAGTGAGCATAGACTTGTAATGAACTACAGAGGAATGCAAAGGAATGGCAATAATAAACCCAATGTGTTTCTTCAGTACCTCGAGTTTGTTCAGTTCAGGTCATGTTGGAGTATGTTTGCACACTTCATTCGTGATCTCAATTGAAATACAACCTCAGTTCTAGTGTGTAGAAGAGAGTTGGGTTAATTTTATTTTCCATGTACCCCCCCCCCCCCCCCCCCTTCCGAATGACAGTGTATCTAGATGGGGTTTGTGCTGTCAAGATGTCCTCTAATTTCCTATCAGTATTGTATTAACTAGTTAGAGAATTGAACTACTGTCCGTGTTGTGCTATGTTCCACTGTTTCATTTCACTCTATTCATTATTCTTTTCCACACTTTCACTTTTTACTTTTTGTATCATAGAAATGTAACAGAGTTGTGATGCAAATATTTTAAAGACTGGAAGCGGGGGAAGGGGGAGGAGGAGGAGGGGAGAGGTGTGCCTCAGTTAGAGTGAACCACTTCACGTACAGTCATCCACCATGTGTGTGTACGTGTACGCATGTGTGTGTGTGTGTGAGTTTATAAAATTAAGGTGATGCGTGAATTTGGCTCTTATTAGCTTAGACTGCTAGGCCAATTTACTGTAGTAGGACAGTTTTAGTTATTGTATAAAATATACACCTACTGTAGGTTTCAAGTAATGCATGTGCATAATAATTCAAAATTAAGTCGACAATAGCTAATGAGGCCCTCCAATATCTATATTACAGATTTCAGATTTGTACCAAAGGGTAAGGGTTTAGTGGTACGCACTCCGCACTCCACATATGGAGCCATGGGTCCAAACCCCACTTGACCAAACTTTCGAAATGCAAATTTTATTTCTTTCATCTCAAAAGGGACAATAAGTATGGGCCATAATTGAGTGCAATGCCACTAGTTACGTATGCTTATCGAAACCTCTGGTGTGTGACATGTTCTTGTAGGATGTGTTTGGTTTCCATCTCTCTGACCACCATCTCCTCTATCACTGTCGACTCAGACCTTTCACGAGGGACTTCCTGGCCAGGGTCGTCAAGCTCTACGAGCTGCACGTCTTCACCATGGGAACCAAGACGTACGCGGCGTCAGTGACCAATATTCTGGATCCGGAACATCGGTACTTCTCTGACAGGATCATTTCAAGAGACGAGTGCTTTGACCCGCACTCAAAGGCTCTGCGATTAAAGTAAATGAATTTTTTTTTTTTTTTTTTTTTTGGGGGGGGGGGGGGGGGGGGAGGAGGAGGAGGAGGAAAAAAAAGGGGGTGTGGGGGTTGTGTTTGCCCTTCTAGAAGATTTTGTGCCACCTCCCACATACTACGCATGCACACACACACACACTCTTCGCTGTCAAAATTTTACTACCCCATTTTAGCAATGAATACCCCCTGTGCGGGTATTGGAGAATGATTGTGTGTAGTTCTTAACAATACCTACAGTACATGTACATCTGAGTTCATGCAATTGTGACACTAAATACTATGAATTTTCTTGATTTTGGGGTGTGTATGTTTACACCTCTGAAGTTAACACTGTAGCCGTGGGATTAATAATTCTTAATTTATGTAGTTCTGTTGCAAGATAATCAATGGACATGTTCATGTGGAGTGTTCTAGTTTTCACTGATGGTGCTTCATTTAGTTAGGGCAGCCTGTATGAGCTAATTACTGTAATTTACCTGGCTACACTCACTCCATTGGACGACTGAAACATACTCTGTAAATACTCATGCATATATGTATATAAATATAGGTTACACCACGACGTGAAGGTTGGTATGGGATTTACACAACTGAGGACCGAAGTCCGAGGATAGTGTTAGTCCCCCGTACCGACCGAACGTGAGTGGTGCAACTGACTTGTACCATGGCTCTAGGCTATAGGAAATGCACAATAACTAATTTTGATTGGACTGTTTACTTATTCCCCTCCTAGGAGGTGGGTATGAAGTATATTCACTGCGAATTGAGCGATAGTTTGAACGAACCATGGTACAAACATATATATATATATATATATATATATATATATATATATATATATATATATATATATATATACGTTTGTATTTATGTAATACATGTTATTGTTTCTTTAATGGATATTCACAATGTATCTTAAATGGGACTTGTAAATATCTCTGAATGGAAAACTCACACTCAATGTTAAGGTTGAGTAATACTATATTATACAGTACCTTCTGTTGATCATTGCATGTATGTTGTATATTCCAGATCATTATTTCCATGTGGTGATTCTTTGGTGGCAATTATCGATGACAGAGAAGACGTGTGGGGGCGTAGCCCCAATCTCATACATGTGAAGCCATACCTCTTCTTCTCCGGGACAACAGACATCAATGCTCCGCCCACTCTTCATCGTGGCCGGCGACGACTTGGCAAGCAGCAGCACCCGTATCAGCAAAAGAGACCACCTGGTAAAGGACATTCACTATCGAATCCACTTCCTTTTAAAACACGTCATGTGTTGAATCAGCCGACAAGGGGCATGTCTGTGCGAAGCAGAGTGGCAGGGGGCGTGGCACGTGTTGCACAATCCAAAAAGATTCCTGAATCCACTCGTAGCTATGGAGATACAGTAGAGAATGCTGCAGTGGGCGGATCACAGTGTGTTGAAGAGGCGCGAGTCTCGCTAGCCAGTTCCACTTGTGAGCGTAGCAGTAGTGCAGTTGCCACAACTACTGATGCCCAAGAATACGTCGAGAGCACCGGAGGTCATGTGACACACTCCGGTACCGCCGAGGGATCCCAGTCCGTGGGTGTCTGCATTCAAGAAGAACAAGGAAACGAAGAATTCCCAATGGAGCAAAATGAAGGTTTTGAACAAGGCACGTCAGAGAGATTGGTAGATGTCGGTGTGGATGATTCAGGTGACCACTGTGTAACTGAAACTACCTCATTATCTCAGAATGTTCCTGTATCTTCTGCAGAAGGGATTTCTTCAAATACAAATACCAGCAACAACAACAACAACAATAACAATGTTAAAGATGCTGACGAAGGCACGTCAAAGAATGAAAATGAGTCGGACGGCGAATCAAGTTCTGACAGCAGCAGTAGTAGTAGTAGTAGTGGTAGCAGCGGAATAGATGACAGCTTGTTTGATGATATGGCGGCTCGTGACGGAGGCGATGAAGCTGATGGCGATAATAGTGTCTCCTCCAGTAAGCAGAACGGGACTGTGGTATTATCTGAGGCAGCTGCTATTGCCTCTGCCGCTGATGACTTGTCCAGGGAAACTGGTAAGGGTGGTTCAGTTTCGGAGATATCTTTGTCAGGTGGAAAAGGCGTTGAACCTCGTCTTCCAGCTCCTCAGCCTCCTCCTGTGGAAATCAAAGACCCAGACACTTTCCTTCTCCAACTTGCGGACATTTTGGAGCGAGTTCATGCTATCTTCTACCAGCAGTATGACAACGTGGCCACCTCCGGGAAAGACTACACCATACCCGACTTGAAGAAGATCATACCGGATCTGCGGCAGTCTATATTGAAAGGCTGTCGCATTGTCTTTACGGGCGTCATCCCTACGAATGCTCCTCCCAGAAAGAATGCCGAGTGGCGGACAGCTCGGGCTTTTGGAGCCACTATTCACACGGAGCTGGTCCCTGGATTAGACAGTGCTGATGAGACCGTTGTTGCAAGGGCTACGACTCATGTGATTGCCGGCAAGCCTGGCACTAGTAAGCTCCAAGACGCTGTTCGCTTGCCCGGAGTGAATATCGTGAGCACGAAATGGTTATGGGCGTGTGCAGAAAAGTGGAAGCGAGTGGACGAAGGCGATTATCTTATGGATCACCTGAAGGGGAAGAAACGAAAGGAGAATGATGGTAATGGACCACCTTGCAAGAAGATGACGTTAGCCCAAGGTGAAGAGGCCATTGTGAAGAATCAAGATGAAGTCGATTCTGCAAAGGTTAGTGTTCAAGCTCTGAGACATTCTGTGGATGAACCACCAGCTATATCTACGGGTGACAGAGAGGAAGATGACTCCAACTCGGGTTCTAGTGCTTCCGACGACATCTTTAAACAATCCTCTGCCCTGAGCAGCCTAGCCAAGATGGACACCACTGAGCTGAAGCGCCACTTGTCTATGGAAAGCAGACTCTCTGTGTCTGACGAAGAGCTGGTAAGAATGGAAGCTGAGGTGGAGGCGGAGATAAGTGAGAGTAGTAGCAGTGGCTCGTCCCGCGATGGAGGAGATGGGGAGGAGCTTGGATCACACGTGGAGATGCCGGACAACAACGAGGAACTTTCGTATGAGAACTTTGCCGGTACGGACGACAGTGATGACCTGGACTCCATTTTGCAGGAGAGGAGGAAGAGGAAGTTAGGAGACTTGGAAGGGTCCAGTTCCTCAGACTCTGATGTAGCTGTGGCGGATAATTTCTTAAACGAGTCTGTGATGAGTGATGAGGATTTGAATGTTAGTAGGAGTGGGGAGGAAGAAGAAGATGAACTCAGCAAGCTGTTGGGTTTTTGACTTATTCATTATTTCACTTCTTTGTCTTACTTTTCTTTGTCTAACTCCATTTTTTTAATGCACTCATTAAACGTTTTTCCAATGTATTTTGGGAACGAAATAGTAAACGGGAAACCAAGGGCCAATAACTGCATGTACGTGTGTATTTAAAACATGAATAGGTACGGGATCGCCAAATTTCATGACTAGAGAGCGACAATATAGTCATAGTCACCGTCCGTTTGTGCAGACAGTTTGTGGTCATTAATGGCAATTATAGTAAATACTTTGCATACTTGCAGTTGCGAAAAGGTAACTTCAGCCAAGAGGTCTGTTCAAAGCACACTTGATTAATCGAAGTACTCAACATCAATGACCCAGTTACTCCACTGGTTACAACTGCAATTTGTAACTTGTGTAAGTCCAGCCATATATGGTGGTTACAGTCAAGTAATGAGTTTGAGCCACAGCAGCCACAACCTCTCAGTTGTGACAGACAGCAGAACAAAAATGAGGAGAAAGTTTCTCCTTGGGGTTGTTTGCATAATAGCCAGCATTATAGTGGAATCGTCAGGTAATTAAGAAGTCTTAGTGGTCTGATATTGAATTTATTTCTATATATTTGGGAGCATAGGTCAAGTTGAAGTGGAAGTAGGACCATTACCCAATTTTCAACATGGCATCAGTGGGACTCTGTTTCTTGTGGGGACTAAAACTCTGAAAATTAAGAGCTTCCATTATGATGGCCTTGGACCAGGTGAAATATACAGCAAGTTAGGATAAATAGCTGTAGAGCTATACAGACTAAGTTAGAATTGCATAAGTTTTTTTAGAAGAATATTGTTGTTCCAAGTTAACTAGCTATGTTCACTGTCTCTTAATGATTTTACAATCATTAATTAATTAATTAATTAATTTTTTCTTTCTTTTATTCTTCAGATGTGTTCCTTTATTACTATCCTCCTGGTGTTGCTACTGACAGAAATGGACATGGTTTAATTATTCCACTCTCAGAAAGGTAACCAATGTTGGCAGGACAACATCGCCTACAGTAGGGAGGAAGAATTAACTTATTTCTGATTAGACAGTTATACTTTGTGCCTTTTTACTATATTAAGTAAAGAACAGGAGGTTGTATTCCATTAACACTTTATACAATTCTACTTTAAAATTTTGGCTTTCTTATGGTATAACTAGTAAGAATTGCTTTTTCTCCTTTCTTTTTGTAGCATGGTTCAATTTAACAGGACTCGCTTCACTGGTCAGGATGTCACAGTTCATCTCCCTGACAACGTCACGGCATGTGACATTGGTACCTTGACACTTTGGTGTAGATCATTCAGAGCATTTTTCACAAGTATTGAAATCAAAAGAAGTTTATTTGTAAGTCCAATGCTACACTGCAGGTACTTGCTGTTTCTAACAGTTATGACTGGTGAGTGGGTTCAATCATTGGTGTCACTTAGCGGGGCCTTTAGTGTACTTGACAATGACACTCAATAGGTTTCAAATGTTTAGAAGAGGTAAGAGAGGAGAAAATACTTTTATTTCAGTGCATTTCTTCTCGATAAACTACTGAATTATAAAATAATTTAAGAATATCTATAATACATATAAAGTTGTTTTTTATAAGTACATAGTTTAGTTACCATTAATAGTTAGAATATTATGATATAGCCCATTAATTCAACACCTTACTCATAGCACTCTACTACTAGAGTGTCTACTATCATTTACTCACATCTACTGCAGTAAAGCATTGACAGACACTTGTGCTAATTAGCCACTATGAGTGGAACTATTGTACTACTACTATTACTATTCATTTCTGACTCTCAAATGACAATCCAATGAATGATTCTGAGATAAAGTAAAATATAGCAATCAGCTTGACTATGTAAGTCTGTATTCCATTTCATATAGGGTTCCTTTAATCATATTCACTGAGCCTGTTTAATTAAATGTAGCTATTAGTACTCATCAAGATCATTAGTGTATTTTCCAAGAGTCGAAGAGGGAAGCTTGGCCTCACACCTAGCTGTCCAGTCACTACGAAGCCATGTGTATAGCTTACACAGAGTGGTGCAACTGACTTGTACCATGACTCTAGTCTATAGGAAATGCACAATAACTAATTTTTTTTTGGCCGGTTTACTCATTCTAGGAAGTGGGCATGGAATATATTCACATTTATTACATCAGCACTCACACAATGTATGCCTAGCATGCTACTCAGGCTACCAAACATTTTATCCATTCATTGGTACAGATTTACTTGTTATGTTCTTGTTCTAATACACCCAACCCATCTACTCACTCACCCATTTAACTCTCTGTATCATGTACCTGTCATGCAGTGGCAGTGAACCAAAGACTCTGATTCTCAGTCTCACCACAAGAAGCCATGTCTTGGTCTATTTTAAATAGTATTCATTGTTTCAATGCCCTTTTTAAATTATTAATATTGATTCTGTCATTCTCGGCTGGAAAAATTATTATTAATATTCATTTTGTTTAATGTAGGTTAATGAAGGATCTAATGGCTGTATGCTACAGGTAAGTGAGAAAGTATTTGCATGTCTCGCACCGAGAAAATGGACCCACTATGTATATAGCAGATAAAAAGACAAACAAACATGTTTTCAAGTAGTTACAGTCAATGAATGACTACTTGTTATTCATGTAGGCCAGTGTACCATTGGTCACCACTGATGTACCTACTCAGCCTCCAACTCATCCTCCCACCGATCCTCCAACTGAACCTCCAACTGAACCTCTTGTGTTTGCTAACTGTGAAGAGCTTGACTTTGGATTACAAGTGAGGTGGACTCTAGATCATAGCAAGAATGAAATATTGATGCAACTTAGAGGATGTGAAGCAGATGACAGAAGGTACTAGCCTCAGGCATTCTTGTGAACAAATATTTTTTCATTTGTTTCATACCTAATTTTGTTGAAATAGAGAAATTATACATAGTCATATCACACTAGTGTATTATTTCTTGTGTTACCCACTCCAGCACTACTGACTATTTGGGATTTGGAATCAGTGGCTCCACCACATCAGTTTTTATGTTTGGGGCTGACCCTGTAATTGCATGGGTTGATGATGAAGGGCCACATGCTGTGGACTACCATCTCAGTGGATATTTTCAGGTATGGTAAACATTAGTTTATGTGACACCACGATGTGGAGGATGGTACAGGATTTATAGCTGAGGGCTGAAGGTAGTGTTAATCCTTACCAAACATTGAGGGGTGCAACTGACCCGTGTCATGGCTTTAGGCTATAGGAAATGCTTAAACTATTTTTGATTGGACAGTTTTCTTATTCACCTCCCTGGAAGTGGGTATGAAAACTTGTACCGTGGTATGTTCAAACTGTCCAATCAGAATGCTCAATTTGTAGTGAATTAATTTTATGCCCGCCTCCTAGGAGGTGAAGAAGTGAACCGTCTAATTAAAATGAGTTTTTGTGCGCTTCGTACAGCCTATAGCCACTGTACAAGTAGGTGGCACCCCTCCGTTCAGTCGGCATGAAGCTTAACCTATCCTCAGGCCCTCAGTTGTGTAAATCCCCTACCATCCTCCACATCACGGTAAGGTATATATATTCACTGCGAATTGAGCAATCTAATTGGACAGTTTGAACTTCCCATGATACAAATACAGCAATACAACACCAGCATTATCATGCTTGGTAAAAAAGCAAAAGTTAGACAACATAATGAAGAATTAAGTTGAAATGACTGCAGTGAGCTATATATTCAAGTGAAACTTTTAAATTATCATTTACCATAGAGTTATTGTCTCTGTACCATGGTTCGTTCAATAATTCAATCAGTTGGGACTTATGAACAATTAATTATTCAATTATTGAAATCTTATTATTTTCTATTACTATATTTACTTACTATTTTTCTCTTATCGTTTGTAATGCAATTCTCGTCTGGTACAACGTCGTCATTTTCATGACCTACTTGTTCAATTTTGTCTTTCGTATAATTAGAGAAAAAAACATGGAAAATTTTAGTGTGTGTTGTGATTGGGAGCGTGGGAAATCCACTCGAATCAGATAGACGGCCCAACACAATCAGAGAGCTCTCATTCATACTCACCTCCTAGGAAATGAACATAATTGTTATTATTAAGAGCCAGTACAGGATTTACACTATCCTTCAACATTCACACCTAGATCTTATAAATCTTGCATCAATCTCTACCTTGTGCTGTAACTTGTACTTAGTTGTTGATATAATTATGCAGTGTCGTAATGGAGCTGGTGCTTGTCCAGATGCCCTTGACAGAAGTGGGTCATGTACAGATGATGTGACAGTCTTAGGAGGCGTGAGAGACAATGGAGTCCAGTGGATCTCATTCAAGAAACCTTTCATGACAAGTGAGTAGAAAAAATTGTACAGAATCACAATTACATTTGAATAATTCTGCTGTTTCACTAGATGACTCCACATGTGACAAGACTATTGATCCCACTAATGATAAGACATATGTAGTGTGGGGAGTAGGACCTCTAGGAGAAACTGCCTTCAAACACACGAGAAGAGCCAACTGTAAGAAACCTTCACAGATATGAGTAATGAAATGAAACATGTCTTATCTGCAGTTGGTGACCCTCCTTTCCATTTTGGCCGCACTCCTGTTGATAACTGTCGGGAAGATGTCCGGTGTAGGAGAACTTGTCCTCCCTTTAGTTCAACGAGAATCACAGATCTAGAAGACACCACATTTGTCGCTCGGATAGGACCGGCAGGTCTAGAGAGAGGATACACTGGAATAACTGGTAAATACAACTAATTTGTTTGTTTTTCCTTGGTTATTACTCTTGCATTAGATTTAACATTCAATTGAATTTTTCAGCTGAAAAACATTAAAAAATCTATTATTATTGTCAACTAGAATGTGCTTTTTATTTTGAGTTTCCGCTTATAGGGCAAAATATTTGTGATTGTAAAATTCTTATTAATTTCATTATGTTGATTTTTTAGTGAAAAAAAAGCAAGAACAATTTGCAGTTACTTTGTATTTTTAGGTCGTCCAGCCTGGGGCATAGCGTGGTATATTAATGGCTCCCTCATACCAGAGCTGGTAGTAGAGAGAGGAAAGACTTACACCTTCATTGTGGAAGGAGGCAATGACACTCAGAACATTGCCAACTACCATCCTCTCTACATCACAGACAGCATCAGAGGAGGATGGTCCCTCAATACCAAAGAACAACAGATGGTATTTAATTGGGATTGTATGTTTTACTTGGAAATAAAAAGAAATAAATAATTTTACTTAAATTTTATATTGTCATACAAAAAGTGTAAGAAAGAACTCCAGAAGCAATCCTCCCACATCATTTGTTTTTATTCCGCATGCAGTGCGAACCCATATATAATATGGAAAGCAGAAAAACAGTAAGTCTCAACCGTTATCATTGATTTTGTGAGAAGTAAAGAAAGACATTTTTATTGATACTTAATAGAGCCCTGCTGTAGCTCTTTATAGAAAACACTTAGCAATATAGTTATACTTGGACGGTGTGAACTTTTTCTAATTAGAAAATATAGAGGCAGTGTTTGCACTAGTTGTGCTTCTTTTTAGCTAGTAGATATTTAATTTGTCCCCTTGCAATTTTGTGATTTGAAAAGCAACCGTAGCTTCAGTTCAAAATTTTGTGTCTTACAGGTGGAAAAAGTATATGCTGGCTTTGAAGCTAATGGCAACGTTACTGGAGGTAAGTTTATTAAAAAGAAGTTGCTTTTCAGTAGGTATTGTTTGTTTTTTAATTGTATTGTACATTTTTTTAAAACTTTTATACACATCATTAAAACATTAGTTACTGGTCGTTGGTGCAACTACGAGGAGACGGATGAGTCCAGCAGATTAAGACAAGAGTGTTCCACAACTCTGAGAAACTACACTGACAGTCTGTCACTGTCATGTGATCCAGGCCGTGGGGGCGTGTTGACATGGACACCAGATGACAACACTCCAGACCTAGTTTATTATCAGGTACAACTATGATTTACAATCTCCAAAAAACTAACCTTCTTTACTTCGTAGTACAGCATATTTTAATGTTACCATATACTTTGTTTCTAGTGTGTGGTTCATTTAAACCTTGGCTGGAAGATTCATGTAAGAAACTCTACAGGTATGTTAACTGGTTTTAATTTACTTTTTATATAATTGGTGTATGCATGTACTTGCTCTGTTTCTCTTAAGCTTCTCCTACCACCGCCACCACCAATGAGATTAGCACTGAACATCCAACTGATCTTCAAACTGAACCTCCAACTGAACCGCTTGTGTTTGCTAACTGTGAAGAGCTTGACTTTGGATTACAAGTGAGATGGACTCTAGATCATAGCCAGAATGAAATATTGATGCAACTCAGAGGATGTGAAGCAGATGACAGAAGGTACTAGCCTCAGGCATTCTTGTGAACAAATATTTTTTCATTTGTTTCATACCTAATTTTGTTGAAATAGTAACAATAGAAATTATACAGTCATATCACACTAGTGTATTATTGTTGTCCACTCCAGCACTACTGACTATTTGGGATTTGGAATCAGTGGCTCCACCACATCAGTTTTGATGTTTGGGGCTGACCCTGTAATTGCATGGGTTGATGATGAAGGGCCACATGCTGTGGACTACCATCTCAGTGGATATTTTCAGGTATGGTAAACATTAGTTTATGTGACACCCACGATGTGGAGGATGGTACAGGATTTATAGCTGAGGGCTGAAGGTAGTGTTAATCCTTACTGAACATTGAGGGGTGCAACTGACCCATGTCATGGCTTTAGGCTATAGGAAATGTATTAAAAAACTAATTTTGATTGGACGATTTTCTTATTCAACTCCCTGGAGGTGGGTATGAAAACTTGTACCGTGGTACGTTCAAACTGTCCAATCAGAATGCTCAATTCGAGGTGAATAAATTTCATACCCACTTCCTAGGAGGTGAATAAGTGAACCGTCCAATTCGAATTAGTTTTTGTGCACTTCATACAGCCTAGAGCCATGGTACAAGTCAGTTGCACTCCTCTGTTTGGTCTGTACAGGGATTTACACTATCCTTAGGCCTTTGTTTGTGGATTTTTGTGGTTACTTTGCAGTAGAAATTCAAACATCAAATTCAAATTCTAAAAGACACCCGAAGTATTGAAGAAAGTTGGCGTCGATAGGGTTAAATTACTTGCTATATTTTCAATAATTAGCTTAATAGATGGAGACTGTTCTTACTATTTCATTGAGAACTTGAAATAATTGCAGTGAACAATTCAAGAGAAACGTTTAAATTATCGTTTTACCGAAGTGTTGTTGTCTTTGTACCATGGCTTGTTCAAACAGTTCAATCAGAGAGCTCGAATATCGATAAATATATTTCATACTCACCTAATAGGAAGTGAATAATTATAGTTGTTTTTTATTAAGAGCCAATACAGCATTTACACTATCCTTGAGCATTCTTACCTTAATCTTGTCTGCTATAACTGAAACTTGTTATTGATATAATTCTACAGTGTCGTAATGGAGCTGGTGCTTGTCCGGATGCCCTTGACAGAAGTGGGTCATGTACAGATGATGTGACAGTCTTAGGAGGCATGAGAGACAATGGAGTCCAGTGGATCTCATTCAAGAAACCTTTCATGACAAGTGAGTAGAAAAAAATTGTACAGAATCACAATCACATTTGAATAATTCTGCTCTGTTTCACTAGATGACTCCACATGTGACAAGACTATTGATCCCGCTAATAATAAGACATATGTAGTGTGGGGAGTAGGACCTCTAGGAGAAACTGCCTTCAAACACACGAGAAGAGCCAACTGTAAGAAGCCTTCACAGATATGAGTAATGAAATGAAACATGTCTTATCTGCAGCTGGTGACCCTCCTTTCCATTTTGGGCGCACTCCTGTTGATAACTGTCGGGAAGATGTCCGGTGTAGGAGAACTTGTCCTCCCTTTAGTTCAACGAGAATCACAGATCTAGAAGACACCACATTTGTCGCTCGGATAGGACCGGCAGGTCTAGAGAGAGGATACACTGGAATAACTGGTAAATACAACTAATTTGTTTGTTTTTCCTTGGTTATTACTCTTGCATTAGATTTAACATTCAATTGAATTTTTCAGCTGAAAAACATTAAAAAATCTATTATTATTGTCAACTAGAATGTGCTTTTTATTTTGAGTTTCCGCTTATAGGGCAAAATATTTGTGATTGTAAAATTCTTATTAATTTCATTATGTTGATTTTTTAGTGAAAAAAAAGCAAGAACAATTTGCAGTTACTTTGTATTTTTAGGTCGTCCAGCCTGGGGCATAGCGTGGTATATTAATGGCTCCCTCATACCAGAGCTGGTAGTAGAGAGAGGAAAGACTTACACCTTCATTGTGGAAGGAGGCAATGACACTCAGAACATTGCCAACTACCATCCTCTCTACATCACAGACAGCATCAGAGGAGGATGGTCCCTCAATACCAAAGAACAACAGATGGTATTTAATTGGGATTGTATGTTTTACTTGGAAATAAAAAGAAATAAATAATTTTACTTAAATTTTATATTGTCATACAAAAAGTGTAAGAAAGAACTCCAGAAGCAATCCTCCCACATCATTTGTTTTTATTCCGCATGCAGTGCGAACCCATATATAATATGGAAAGCAGAAAAACAGTAAGTCTCAACCGTTATCATTGATTTTGTGAGAAGTAAAGAAAGACATATTTATTGATACTTAATAGAGCCCTGCTGTAGCTCTTTATAGAAAACACTTAGCAATATAGTTATACTTGGACGGTGTGAACTTTTTCTAATTAGAAAATATAGAGGCAGTGTTTGCACTAGTTGTGCTTCTTTTTAGCTAGTAGATATTTAATTTGTCCCCTTGCAATTTTGTGATTTGAAAAGCAACCGTAGCTTCAGTTCAAAATTTTGTGTCTTACAGGTGGAAAAAGTATATGCTGGCTTTGATGCTAATGGCAACGTTACTGGAGGTAAGTTTATTAAAAAGAAGTTGCTTTTCAGTAGGTATTGTTTGTTTTTTAATTGTATTGTACATTTTTTTAAAACTTTTATACACATCATTAAAACATTAGTTACTGGTCGTTGGTGTAACTACGAGGAGACGGATGAGTCCAGCAGATTAAGACAAGAGTGTTCCACAACTCTGAGAAACTACACTGACAGTCTGTCACTGTCATGTGATCCAGGCCGTGGGGGCGTGTTGACATGGACACCAGATGACAACACTCCAGACCTAGTTTATTATCAGGTAAAACTATGATTTACAATCTCCAAAAAACTAACCTTCTTTACTTCGTAGTACAGCATATTTTAATGTTACCATATACTTTGTTTCTAGTGTGTGGTTCATTTAAACCTTGGCTGGAAGATTCATGTAAGAAACTCTACAGGTATGTTAACTGGTTTTAATTTACTTTTTATATAATTGGTGTATGCATGTACTTGCTCTGTTTCTCTTAAGCTTCTCCTACCACCGCCACCACCAATGAGATTAGCACTGAACATCCAACTGATCTTCAAACTGAACCTCCAACTGAACCGCTTGTGTTTGCTAACTGTGAAGAGCTTGACTTTGGATTACAAGTGAGATGGACTCTAGATCATAGCCAGAATGAAATATTGATGCAACTCAGAGGATGTGAAGCAGATGACAGAAGGTACTAGCCTCAGGCATTCTTGTGAACAAATATTTTTTCATTTGTTTCATACCTAATTTTGTTGAAATAGTAACAATAGAAATTATACAGTCATATCACACTAGTGTATTATTGTTGTCCACTCCAGCACTACTGACTATTTGGGATTTGGAATCAGTGGCTCCACCACATCAGTTTTGATGTTTGGGGCTGACCCTGTAATTGCATGGGTTGATGATGAAGGGCCACATGCTGTGGACTACCATCTCAGTGGATATTTTCAGGTATGGTAAACATTAGTTTATGTGACACCCACGATGTGGAGGATGGTACAGGATTTATAGCTGAGGGCTGAAGGTAGTGTTAATCCTTACTGAACATTGAGGGGTGCAACTGACCCATGTCATGGCTTTAGGCTATAGGAAATGTATAAAAAACTAATTTTGATTGGACGATTTTCTTATTCAACTCCCTGGAGGTGGGTATGAAAACTTGTACCGTGGTACGTTCAAACTGTCCAATCAGAATGCTCAATTCGAGGTGAATAAATTTCATACCCACTTCCTAGGAGGTGAATAAGTGAACCGTCCAATTTGAATTAGTTTTTGTGCACTTCATACAGCCTAGAGCCATGGTACAAGTCAGTTGCACTCCTCTGTTTGGTCTGTACAGGGATTTACACTATCCTCAGGCCTTTGGCCCTCAGTTGTGTAAATCTCCTACTGCCCTCCATGTCACAGTAAGGTGTATACTATGTATGCATATTCACTGCGAATTGAGCAATCTGATTGGACAGTTTGAACTTCCCGTAGTACAAACATAGCTAACAACTCCAGTGTTATCATGCTTGGTAAAAAAGCAAAAATTAGACAATATAATGATGGATTATACACTTCCTTTTGGTGTACAGCAATGGAACAGAATTTTCATCATTACTCCTTTCGACACCGTAACCGCATATATACGGGTGAGAACAGGTCCGCCCGCGTGCTCTGAATTAAAAAAAAAAATCTATTTTAGATTAAACTGTCATTTCTTTTTTATACGTAAAGTAGGCATTGTACTTCCTTTTTAAAAAATATTGAACCCGAATGGGCAGGTTAAGTATTTTTTTTTTTTTTTCTGAAAACGGAAATCGAGAATTTTTTGACCGAGAATTTTCAGGACGCCGAGCGCCCAAATTTTTTGTTGCCTACGGACTTCAAACACTCAGAATAGAAAGTTTGAAGCATATTAGAGAGTCACTCAGCATTTTAGAAGAATATGGATACATTTTTTTTCATGCCAGACATCGAGAGCAATCAATTGGGCTCATTCCTTGGAGTCTCCTCAAACCTGCTGTAAGTTGGACTGGTTCTGGTTCATTTTCAGGCTTTTAGAAGCTTAGTCTGCTGTTATAAGGCCATAGAGCTACTTCCTTTATATGCCGGGCTGTTTGTTTGTGGATTTTTGTGGTTACTTTGCAGTAGAAATTGAAACATCAAATTCAAATTCTAAAAGACACCCGAAGTATTGAAGAAAGTCGGCATCGAAAGGGTTAAATTACTTGCTATGTTTTCAATAATTAGCTTAATAGATGGAGACTGTTCTTACTATTTCATTGAGAACTTGAAATAATTGCAGTGAACAATTCAAGAGAAATGTTTAAATTATCGTTTTACCGTAGTGTTGTTGTCTTTGTACCATGGTTGGTTCAAACAGTTCAATCAGAGAGCTCGAATATCGATAAATATATTTCATACTCACCTAATAGGAAGTGAATATAGTTGTTTTTTATTAAGAGCCAATACAGCATTTACACTATCTTTAAGCATTCTTACCTTGATCTTGTCTGCTATAACTTAAACTTGTTATTGATATAATTCTACAGTGTCGTAATGGAGGTGGTGCTTGTCCAGATGCCCTTGACAGAAGTGGGTCATGTACAGATGATGTGACAGTCTTAGGAGGCATGAGAGACAATGGAGTCCAGTGGATCTCATTCAAGAAACCTTTCATGACAAGTGAGTAGAAAAAATAATACAGAATCACAATCACATTTGAATAATTCTGCTCTGTTTCACTAGATGACTCCACATGTGACAAGACTATTGATCCCACTAATGATAAGACATATGTAGTGTGGGGAGTAGGACCTCTAGGAGAAACTGCCTTCAAACACACGAGAAGAGCCAACTGTAAGAAACCTTCACAGATATGAGTAATGAAATGAAACATGTCTTATCTGCAGTTGGTGACCCTCCTTTCCATTTTGGCCGCACTCCTGTTGATAACTGTCGGGAAGATGTCCGGTGTAGGAGAACTTGTCCTCCCTTTAGTTCAACGAGAATCACAGCTCTAGAAGACACCACATTTGTCGCTCGGATAGGACCGGCAGGTCTAGAGAGAGGATACACTGGAATAACTGGTAAATACAACTAATTTGTTTGTTTTTCCTTGGTTATTACTCTTGCATGAGATTTAACATTCAATTGAATTTTTCAGCTGAAAAACATAAAAAAATCTATTATTATTGTCAACTAGAATGTGCTTTTTATTTTGAGTTTCCGCTTATAGGGCAAAATATTTGTGATTGTAAAATTCTTATTAATTTCATTATGTTGATTTTTTAGTGAAAAAAAAGCAAGAACAATTTGCAGTTACTTTGTATTTTTAGGTCGTCCAGCCTGGGGCATAGCGTGGTATATTAATGGCTCTCTCATACCGGAGCTGGTAGTAGAGAGAGGAAAGACTTACACCTTCATTGTGGAAGGAGGCAATGACACTCAGAACATTGCCAACTACCATCCTCTCTACATCACAGACAGCATCAGAGGAGGATGGTCCCTCAATACCAAAGAACAACAGATGGTATTTAATTGGGATTGTATGTTTTACTTGGAAATAAAAAGAAATAAATAATTTTACTTAAATTTTATATTGTCATACAAAAAGTGTAAGAAAGAACTCCAGAAGCAATCCTCCCACATCATTTGTTTTTATTCCGCATGCAGTGCGAACCCATGTATAATATGGAAAGCAGAAAAACAGGAAGTCTCAACCATTATCATTGATTTTGTGAGAAGTAAAGAAAGACATTTTTATTGATATACTTAATAGAGCCCTGCTGTAGCTCTTTATAGAAAACACTAAGCAATAGTTATATTTGGACGGTGTGAACTTTTTCTAATTGGAAAATATAGAGGCAGTGTTTGCACTAGTTGTGCTTCTTTTTAGCTAGTAGAGATTTAATTTGTCCCTGATTGCAAATTTTGTGATTTGAAAAGCAACCGTAGCTTCAGTTCAAAATTTTGTGTCTTACAGGTGGAAAAAGTATATGCTGGCTTTGATGCTAATGGTGATGTTACAGGAGGTAAGCTTATTAAAAAGAAGTTGCTTTTCAGTAGGTATTGTTTTTTTTAATTGTATTCTACATTTATTTTTTTTGCACATCATTAAAACATTAGTTACTGGTCGTTGGTGTAACTACGAGGAGACGGATGAGTCCAACAGATTAAGACAAGAATGTTCCACAACTCTGAGAAACTACACTGACAGTCTGTCACTGTCATGTGATCCAGGCCGTGGGGGCGTGTTGACATGGACACCAGATGACAACACTCCAGACCTAGTTTATTATCAGGTAAAACTATGATTTACAGTCTCCAAAACTAACCTTCTTTACTTCGTAGTACAGCATTATTTTAATGTTACCATATACTTTGTTTCTAGTGTGTGGTTCATTTAAACCTTGGCTGGAAGATCCATGTAAGAAACTCTACAGGTATATTAACTTACATTTTATATAATTGGTGTATGCATGTACTTGCTCTGTTTCTCTTAAGCTTCTCCTACCACCGCCACCACCAATGAGATTAGCACTGAACCTCCAACTGATCTTCAAACTGAACCTCCAACTGAACCTCTTGTGTTTGCTAACTGTGAAGAGCTGTACTTTGGTTTACAAGTGAGGTGGACTCTAGATCATAGCAACAATGAACTATTGATGCAACTCAGAGGATGTGAAGCAGATGACAGAAGGTACTAGCCTCAGGCATTCTTGATATTTTTTCATTTGTTTCATACCTAATTTTGTTGAAATAGTAACAATAGAAATTATACATAGTCGTATCACACTAGTGTATTATTTCTTGTGTTACCCACTCCAGCACTACTGACTATTTGGGATTTGGAATCAGTGGCTCCACCACATCAGTTTTTATGTTTGGGGCTGACCCTGTAATTGCATGGGTTGATGATGAAGGGCCACATGCTGTGGACTACCATCTCAGTGGATATTTTCAGGTATGGTAAACATTAGTTTATGTGACACCCACGATGTGGAGGATGGTACAGGATTTATAGCTGAGGGCTGAAGGTAGTGTTAATCCTTACTGAACACTGAGGGGTGCAACTGACCCATGTCATGGCTTTAGGCTATAGGAAATGTATTAAAAAACTAATTTTGATTGGACGATTTTCTTATTCAACTCCCTGGAGGTGGGTATGAAAACTTGTACCGTGGTACGTTCAAACTGTCCAATCAGAATGCTCAATTCGAGGTGAATAAATTTCATACCCACTTCCTAGGAGGTGAATAAGTGAACCGTCCAATTCGAATTAGTTTTTGTGCACTTCATACAGCCTAGAGCCATGGTACAAGTCAGTTGTAATCCTCTGTTTGGTCTGTACAGGGATTTACACTATCCTCAGGCCTTTGGCCTTCAGTTGTGTAAATCCCCTACCATCCTCCACGTCACAGTAAGGTTTATACTATGCATATTCACTGTGAATTGAGCAATCTGATTGGACAGTTTGAACTTCCCATAGTACAAATACAGCAATACAACACCAGCATTATCATGCTTGGTAAAAAAGCAAAAGTTAGACAATAATAATGATGGATTATACACTTCCTTTTGGTGTACAGCAATGGAACAGAATTTTCATCATTACTCCTTTCGACGCCGTAACCGCATATATACGGGTGAGAACAGGTCCGCCCGCGTGCTCTGAATTAAAAAAAAAAAATCTATTTTAGATTAAACTGTCATTTCTTTTTTATACGTAAAGTAGTCATTGTACTTCCTTTTAAAAAAATATTGAACCCGTATGGGCAGGTTAAGTATTTAAAAAAAATTTTTCTGAAAATGGAGATCGAGAGTTTTTTTGACCGAGAATTTTCAGGACGCCAAGCGCCCAAATTTTTTGTTGCCTACGGACTTCAAACACTCAGAATAGAAAGTTTGAAGCATATTAGACAGTCACTCAGCATTTTAGAAGAATATGGATAAAGTTTTTTTCATGCCAGACATCGAGAGCAATCAATTGGGCTCATTCCTTGGAGTCTCCTCAAACCTGCTGTAAGTTGGACTGGTTCTGGTTCATTTTCAGGCTTTTAGAAGCTTAGTCTGCTGTTATAAGGCCATAGAGCTACTTCCTTTATATGCCGGGCTGTTTGTTTGTGGATTTTTGTGGTTACTTTGCAGTAGAAATTGAAACATCAAATTCAAATTCTAAAAGACACCCGAAGTATTGGAAGAAAGTCGGCGTCGAAAGGGTTAAATTACTTGCTATGTTTTCAATAATTAGCTTAATAGATGGAGACTGTTCTTACTATTTCATTGAGAACTTGAAATAATTGCAGTGAACAATTCAAGAGAAATGTTTAAATTATCGTTTTACCGTAGTGTTGTTGTCTTTGTACCATGGTTGGTTCAAACAGTTCAATCAGAGAGCTCGAATATCGATAAATATATTTCATACTCACCTAATAGGAAGTGAATATAGTTGTTTTTTATTAAGAGCCAATACAGCATTTACACTATCTTTAAGCATTCTTACCTTGATCTTGTCTGCTATAACTTAAACTTGTTATTGATATAATTCTACAGTGTCGTAATGGAGGTGGTGCTTGTCCAGATGCCCTTGACAGAAGTGGGTCATGTACAGATGATGTGACAGTCTTAGGAGGTGTGAGAGACAATGGAGTCCAGTGGATCTCATTCAAGAAACCTTTCATGACAAGTGAGTAGAAAAAATAATACAGAATCACAATCACATTTGAATAATTCTGCTCTGTTTCACTAGATGACTCCACATGTGACAAGACTATTGATCCCACTAATGATAAGACATATGTAGTGTGGGGAGTAGGACCTCTAGGAGAAACTGCCTTCAAACACACGAGAAGAGCCAACTGTAAGAAACCTTCACAGATATGAGTAATGAAATGAAACATGTCTTATCTGCAGTTGGTGACCCTCCTTTCCATTTTGGCCGCACTCCTGTTGATAACTGTCGGGAAGATGTCCGGTGTAGGAGAACTTGTCCTCCCTTTAGTTCAACGAGAATCACAGCTCTAGAAGACACCACATTTGTCGCTCGGATAGGACCGGCAGGTCTAGAGAGAGGATACACTGGAATAACTGGTAAATACAACTAATTTGTTTGTTTTTCCTTGGTTATTACTCTTGCATGAGATTTAACATTCAATTGAATTTTTCAGCTGAAAAACATAAAAAAATCTATTATTATTGTCAACTAGAATGTGCTTTTTATTTTGAGTTTCCGCTTATAGGGCAAAATATTTGTGATTGTAAAATTCTTATTAATTTCATTATGTTGATTTTTTAGTGAAAAAAAAGCAAGAACAATTTGCAGTTACTTTGTATTTTTAGGTCGTCCAGCCTGGGGCATAGCGTGGTATATTAATGGCTCTCTCATACCGGAGCTGGTAGTAGAGAGAGGAAAGACTTACACCTTCATTGTGGAAGGAGGCAATGACACTCAGAACATTGCCAACTACCATCCTCTCTACATCACAGACAGCATCAGAGGAGGATGGTCCCTCAATACCAAAGAACAACAGATGGTATTTAATTGGGATTGTATGTTTTACTTGGAAATAAAAAGAAATAAATTATTTTACTTAAATTTTATATTGTCATACAAAAAGTGTAAGAAAGAACTCCAGAAGCAATCCTCCCACATCATTTGTTTTTATTCCGCATGCAGTGCGAACCCATATATAATATGGAAAGCAGAAAAACAGGAAGTCTCAACCGTTATCATTGATTTTGTGAGAAGTAAAGAAAGACATTTTTATTGATATACTTAATAGAGCCCTGCTGTAGCTCTTTATAGAAAACACTAAGCAATAGTTATATTTGGACGGTGTGAACTTTTTCTAATTGGAAAATATAGAGGCAGTGTTTGCATAGTTGTGCTTCTTTTTAGCTAGTAGAGATTTAATTTGTCCCTGATTGCAAATTTTGTGATTTGAAAAGCAACCGTAGCTTCAGTTCAAAATTTTGTGTCTTACAGGTGGAAAAAGTATATGCTGGCTTTGATGCTAATGGTGATGTTACAGGAGGTAAGCTTATTAAAAAGAAGTTGCTTTTCAGTAGGTATTGTTTTTTTTAATTGTATTCTACATTTATTTTTTTTGCACATCATTAAAACATTAGTTACTGGTCGTTGGTGTAACTACGAGGAGACGGATGAGTCCAACAGATTAAGACAAGAATGTTCCACAACTCTGAGAAACTACACTGACAGTCTGTCACTGTCATGTGATCCAGGCCGTGGGGGCGTGTTGACATGGACACCAGATGACAACACTCCAGACCTAGTTTATTATCAGGTAAAACTATGATTTACA
>WLWD01000528.1_pt1 | contig 37571 bp, 28 predicted proteins | sample 6712731 | NCBI WGS metagenome assembly WLWD01 (sample SAMN12718690, study PRJNA576275) | sponge metagenome | isolation source: marine sponge | host: Mycale hentscheli | place: New Zealand: South Island, Marlborough, Capsize Point | collected 2014-11-01 | reverse complement strand
GTTACAAAGAGTAATTTAGTGGAAATAAAATTTGTAGATGTTTTACTATATTTTTTAACTATCTAGTATACTGTTGACGTGTTAGAGATTTAATTATAGGTAATCTAAGCAATTTAGATCTTAAACGACTGTTTTTATTGTTGATGTTGCCATCTTCATTTTCTGCTATTACTATTCCTTTAGAAGTTACCACTTATGTACAGAGAACTAATATCTCGTCTTATCATTTTGTTTGAATACTAGAAAGATAAACCTGGAATAAAGGTATGCATTCATATAAATATGATTTTTAGGGTGTATTTACATTAGTCAAAATCAGGTTTTTAATTTAAAATTCATCAGACTTAAAGCAATGCTTAAATGATATGAAACATATCATTATAAGTAATGATATGCTTGCTCAATATTTGCTATTTGTTGTCCTAAATAGTTATCTTTTAGTTTGATTTACCATCTAGAATTGTCAGCTTGTTAATTTAGCTAATGATGCAGGAGGATATGTTATCTTGATCAAGTTATCAGATTTCAAATATGTGCTATGAAAACTGAAAAAAGGTATCTATGAATTAGAAATGCCACCTATTGAATTAAGAAATTCTGTACTTGCACCAGTTACCATTACTGGACTACATGTGTGTATGGGTGTGTGTTTGCGCATGTGTGCATGCATGCTGCGTGCGTGCGTGTTTGCATGCATGCGTGCGTGTAAATATAGCCAAAGAATCAATTATTCTTTCAAAGTATTACCTATTCCCCTCTTTTCCCTCTCTCTTTTCCTTCCTTCTATTCTCCTTCCTTCTATTCTCGATACTTTATTCCCACTCACCTCCAACTCCCCACCTCCTCCCCCATATTATTATTATTGTTATTATTATTATTATTATTATTATTATTATTATTATTATCATCATCATTACTGCTGTTGTTAATGTTATAAATTATAATATCCATATCATCATCATCATGATCATCATTATCATCTCATTCATATCAGTATTTCTTAAAGGGAATGAATGCTTGTGGTTGCTGGTGGTTATATGACTGTCTGTGGGCTAGATGACCCACTTGTCTACTGGTATATAAGGGCTTGCAATGATATCAAGTGAGTAACTTCTTTGATAAATTGGAGGTCAAGTAGTTATTAGACAAAGTGAGTAAGGTGTGAGTCTGGTTAGCACTATGGCAAAGCCAATGATGAGTGTCAACAATGATTTATCACTCTCCAAAGTTATGAAGCTATTAGATGGGGCAAATAAGGAAGACACTAGCCATGTGCCACCTGCAATGCCCAAATCTGGAGAGGTGTACGTGTACGAACCATTAAATGATTACTCCAAAAGTAAGTCAAATTTGCCATTAACTTGTCTTCTGAGTAAAAGAAGGTGGAAATTAATGTAAGATATTATTAGTCTAGTTACAGAAAGTTTGCAAGAATTATGAGAGATCATGTGTATAAAAAAAAGTCATTTTTTCTTTTGTTTTCACATTCCCAACTCAGGATAATTTAGAGCAAACATTTTTGCTAGCAGTTAAGACCCTGATCAATTGTTTCAAATGCACATTCTATTACTTTTGCACAGATGACTGGAAATGTGATCAGTATCATTGGTGCCATTATGGAAGGAAAAAATTGAAAGTTTTTCCACCCATTACCAAGTCATGCTATGTATTGATTCGACCGGATGGCCAAAATGATGACAGATTTAAGAGATTTGCTTACATGACAAACTCCTCTAACAGAGTTGTTATTCATTACAAAGGAGACGATTCTGCACTCTGTGATATTGATCCGCATGTACGAACTTGCCCTTCAGTTTTAAGAAAATTGGAAGAAAAAGAAGCACCACCATCTGTGGTGTATAAGAAAGAAATCAGCAAGTCTGTATTATCCATAGATAATCAATGTGTTATGCTTCCATGTAATTGTAAGCAAGTAAAAAATTTACAGTCACGATCTCGGCAAAAACTAAGGCTAACACATGATGCTCTATATAATTTGCATGAATTGGCTTATGACATGAGAAATTTTATCTTAAAAATTATCACCTTTCCTGATCTCATTGTGATTTGTGGCTTTCAGGAACTAATGAAAGAAGTCAACAAATTGCTTCAGCTTGGTTCAACAGGACAGCTTCTGTCATATGACACCACATTTAAGCTTGGTGATTTTTATGTATCAACATTTCTTTTCAGAAATCTCTTATTTAAATCATCTCCTGTCATGCCAGCACTAATCATGTTACATGAGAGAAAGTTGAGCAGTACTCACAGTGAGATGGCAAGGTTTGTGGCAAGTGAACTTCCTTGTTTAGCCAATGGAAAGAATAAAATCCCCTTGGTTACCGATGATGAAAAGGGATTTGAAATTTTTGACAATTTTTTGCCAAAAATTCATCATCTTCTTTGCTGGAATCATTTACTGAAGAATGTTAAAAGATGGTTAAAAAGTCGTGGTGCCTCTACAGCAGAAATTCAGTCCTATATTGACAACTTGCGCACTGTGTTTCATCAAGAAACTGAAGAAAAATATAATTATCATTTAAAGAAGTTGAGAAAAAAGTGGAGTCAACCTTTTCTTCAGTATTTTATGACCGAAATTCACAAAAAGGTAACCTTTTATGTACCAATATTTAGAAATTAAGTTAATAGCTATAATATTGTGTGCATAGGTCCCACAGAATATTGGTCGGTGGAATTTAGAAGTTTATGGAGTATATAATCCACTAAGTGGCATTACTACTAACCAGTCAGAAGGTTTTAATTCCATACTAAAGAGACTTCAAGGATGGAAAGAGATTCCAGTAGACTCTGCAGTGCTTTCACTTTACCATTTGCAAGTATATTATTGGAATGAGTGGCAAAGAGGACTGGCTGGTATAAATTTCACTAACTATCCTTAGTATTATCTATTTACACATGTCTTGATTATAGGTTTAGGTGAGTACAAGTTAACAGAACAATTTTCAAGTCTTCGCATACAACCTGATGAGGTCAATTTGATATCCACTGCTTCTTTGGAGGATATCATTGACAGTCTGAAAAATGGAATTTCGATTTCTAGTGTGACAGATGTAACAAATTCACAGACAAGGTCAATATTATGTAGCTATAAAATTAAGTCTCTCATGGCTCAATCATATTCTAATAAAATGCTGTGTTTTGTGTAACTCAAAAGTACGGCAATAAAATTACTATGACATAAGGGTGGCCAGATTTTTTTAATTTTTTTTTACAAAATTCTAAATAATCTCTTGCTTAGGGAAAAGAATCGTTCTCCAATGGCTGCACACCATACTCATCAAACCAGTGATAAAAATTCACAAATAATGAGGGCAAGGTAAGTGTTTATAGTAATTCATCCTTTAATAGATTACAGACTTTAACTATATAGTGCATATGCCAATTAAAAGTGCTTTCAGATAAATTGCTGATTTTTGTCTATCTAGATTGCTGATCCACAATGGCTGTGTTTCTCATGACCCAAAGTTAGAAACATTTACAGTTTTGGGCTCTAATGGTAAACCTCATGTAGTCAGACTTTTTCCATCTGAGGATTGTTCCTGCCCTTCTACGAGTACTTGCTACCATCAGATTGCTGTAAAGTTAAGTTTGGGGATTAACGTTGCAGAAGAAAGGAAAACCATTAATTTGACCCAGTTGCGATGGAATACACGTGCTAAGGGCCAGAAAAGATCAGGTCGGAAAAGACCTAGACAAGGTTTGAATAAATAATAAAAATCAATGTAGCTTTAGTTTAAAATAAAGTGTAATAATTGTCCAGGAGACTGCGATGTTGTAGCTGCACCAGATTCAATTTTGGGCGAAGTATGGCATGTCACAAACTCCAAGTGTAATTTTTCCAACTGATTTTCATGCCACTCTACCTAATGATTTGGGTCATGTTGAAATATATCATGAGAACAGAAATCATTATGATGTAGTAAGTTCTCTTCCAAAGACTGTACCTTACAATGGTACTGCTTCTTCCTCTGCTGTGAACTCTATTATAATTGATTGATTTTTTTTATTGCTACAATACTTTGAAATATTTGGCTTTGAATTCTACAATAATTTTAATGATTTTACTGTAATGCTAGACACTACATGAAAAAAAAACGCTCCTCATAATCAGTGGTATAAATTGTTTACACTTCAGCGGCTATCTAACTTGATCTAGGGTTTGGAATTCAAATATCAAACAATAATTTTAACCTAAGTTTTACAATAAGTACATAATAGCTATATATACACATTTCAGAAAATCGTGAGAGGTCGATCCAGAATGGTTGCCGAAACTGACCACACCCTTTTCATTGGTAGTGATATTTCTCTTGAGCAGCTAAAGCTACCAATTTCATTACAATGCAGTGGAGTAGGAAGTGGGGTGCCACTGGCCTCTCCGATAATTCTGAAGGGGGACCTGCCAACCAATATTTCCCCCTGCTCATATTAAATTAGACAATTTACACCCATGACAAGTAATCTTTATAGTTAAATTAGATATGATGCACAATGAAAGGTTGTATAAGTGAAAGTTAGCAATTACTATATCAGCTACTAATAGTTATGCTAGTTTAGATACATCACCTTCATTTTAAGCAGCCTGTACAAAGTTTGGCTCAAAAGAAACCTTAGTGCAGCTGTCTTCTTTTTTTTTTCCCTTCCAATTTGAAAGCACAGGGCAGTGGGTGACTCCAAGCTGAATGCATAAGTACATTTTGGCCTCAGCAGCAACATCTTAATATAGTATACTTTGCACATTAAAACTGACAATCTAAATAACTGCTTAAATTCACAGCAAGCGGTGAGACTAGAGAGTGTTTAACATCACCTAAGCTAACATGTTTAAGTTATAACAGCTTTCAATATTTCCTCTCAACAGCATTGTTTGTACAGGGTATGGTTTCAGAACCACGGTTGAGAGTGTCACATTAACATTTTTTTTTATTTCAGGAGAAGTTTTCATTTCCATAAAATTGGTGAAAGTTTTGTAGCAAATGTAACCATGAAGATCATAATAATTTCAGAGGTGCAAAACAAGTTGTTGTTTGTTGTTGTTGTTGTTGTTTGTTTTGTTTTTGGGGGGGGGGGGGGAAAAAATCACCTAACAATGGCAATTTATATCTCCAATTAATAATTGCGTGATTCAAGGAGATTAAGTTAAAATAAAAATTGCTTAGTTTTAGTTTATTCATTCTACCAGTAGGTATTGTTTCAATGGGATTGGCCGTCTTCTACAGGTCTTTGGTTTAAGTTTTAGTTAACTAAAACGACGCTACTGTGGGGTATGCTTATTGTTAAAAAATGTTTAACAAAGTGGATTATTATTTAGTTACTCAATAAGCTAACTCCAATAGTTTACAATGTTAAGGATCTGTGCAAATGATTGATTGGGTTTAACCTAGAGAGTTACTATGGCCACCGTACAGATCTTAGACACTGAAAAATAGGCCAGACTATTGAAAGTCAACTATCAAATAGTGATTCTGAGTTAATTCAGAACTCAGAAGCATTAGGTTGCTTGATGTGCATTGTATTGTGATGACAAACTTGACAAGACTACCAACCCTCTCAGATGGACTCTAAACTTATAAAAGCATAAATAATTTACCACAGTCATAGAAAATTTAGGATAGCCCCCAAGTGTGGTCCTTGTAGAGGGGTTTCTTCCTTACCTGCTTCTTGTGACAGCATCATTATGGAGTGTGATTAATCATTGCTGCCATAGGACTCACATTTACCTTTAAACATCAGTGTAACGCTACGCAAGATAAGGCGGTCAGTAATCGGGTCCGGTCCGGTCCGGTCAGTAAATGAGACCCTACCTGTCCAGAGTCACCAGACTCTCTTTTCTTTTCCGCGCCGCTTGCGCGCGCGCCTCCAGAGAGTCTGGCTCGCGAGACTAGACATGCCTATGCTTCACTGAAACACCAGTCACCCCAGCTCTGAATAGAGTATTGAAATGGGAAGTCTGAGCAACAATAAATGCTTTCCCTAACCTGTCCAGCGACGTCGGAAGCTCGATCGTAGCTATTACAGCTCAAGACCCACGCTCTGTAAGGCTTGCTTCGGAGCTCACTGCGTAGGTGGAAAGGACTAGGTAGGAGAGAGGTGTGGCTTTAATATGCACTTTGGGGGGGGGGAGTGACGACCCGTCTACGCGCATGGGCCAGGAAAGATTCCAGTTTCACACCCGATACTTCCCATCCAAAGTTTCCAGGAATCTTCGATACATTCAATCGCAAAATATTCCTGAACCGGGTGACCTTTACCTATACCTACATAGCCGTAGGTAAAGGGTCTCGCTACGCTTCTTTTATAGTGTCACAAGGTAATATCTCTTACCTTTTACAGCTAAGCATTACTACTTTCACGCGTTCCCCTTTACCTATTCATTCTATTTAGGTAAGAGTCGATTAGATAGACTAAAGAATCGCCTCACCTACTGCATTGTTCTCTGCGGTGTGGAATATTGTAATGCAAAAGTAAGAAGTATGCCGATAAATTTAACTAACCATGTCATAGCTCGACCTGTGATAAAAAAACGACTTTGAAAGATAGACATTAGCATAAATACCCATCTGATAACAATGTGAGCTTCTTCTTCTGCTGAACTATCATCATCAGACAAAATATTTGGTGCTGATATGCAGGTACTGTCTCTCATGTCCTCATCGATTTCTCTGTCACTCTCTATCCAGAACTCTGTACCTATATTTAAAAAAATCAGGTAAGGTTACTGATATAATTTAGCTATATGGCAACATACTTGAGTTGGCAGTGCAAGTATCTTCCGTATTATAGTTAGCTTCTGTGAATAAGTTGCTTTCATTGTGTAAGCTTGTGTTGTGCTAGAAACTGTTTGGATGTCGGTGCTGTTGCTGGTATTTTCTTCACTTGACCTTCTGAGCTCTACTTGTTCAGTGAATTCAAAACTGGAGCTGGTATCACTGCCTGAAGAGACTTTATCACCAACAACGGTTTTAGTCCACAATTTAGTCGACAGGTTGTAATGCAGCTTTTTATGCTCTCTAAATATATTTTCAAATTCAATTGCTTCTCACAATGAGGGCACACTCTGTAAATCCTTTTGACACGCTTTTCCATCATACACAATAGAAAACTCATTCTGTTTGATCTGAGCTGTTTAAAATCTGCTATAAAAAATATATATATTTTTTCAGTTTAAACTTTACCGCGACTTCAGATTGTCCTACAAATCAATCTGACATGTCTCAGGAAGATCTTTCTGAACTGTCTGATGCAGCTTACAGTGACTAGATAGTCCTAGTTCTGTCTCCACTCCTGTTAGGTCCTTCAGTACATCAGACAGTAGTAGGGGTACTGGAAGAGCTTTGTTCGGTTGCCCACGGCGAGTAGACACTGAGGATCTTGCAGTCCAACAGCAAATTTTGGATGAAATTAAAAAAACAAATTCTCAATTTCATGAATTACATCAGCGTTTAGATAACTTTGGCAATCGCTTGCAATCAGTAGAAGCTAAGTTACAGGGTTTACAATCTACCCCTGAATCACTAGAACCTTCAAGAGAAAGCAGAAGAAAATTAAATCTGACTCCTAGAATTAGAGTAAGTTATCTGTATAAAATTGAACAAGCAACAAAAAAATTTGTGTAATTATATAAAAACAATTATGTTGCAGTGTTGTTTTGGTTTAGAGCTTCCAGATTTTGTTAGTATTAGTTATTCATACAAAAAAAAAAATCTTGAATGCTTAGTTTTAATTTTTTCCCAAATTCTCCCTGAAAATTTAGTTACTTTTTAGTATTACATCAATACAATAATTTACTGTCTTCTAAAATATTTAGTTAGTTTTTTCATGTTTCTACAGCTTAGCTTTAATTATTGTTACCAACAGTAAAATACCCCAAAACTAAGGGTTTGGGTTTTAGTTTTAGTTAACTAAAACAAGACTAATGTGCTAATAGTCCATGGTAGACACTCCTATAGGGCTAATATATGAACCTAGAAATGTCCATTCCAATGAAATCTTTTTGCTGATTTATACTTATATGTGATCTTAGAACAAATTCAGCCTGGTTGCCCAGGTGGCAACCTTGGGCAACTCCTGAAAATTTTGCGGGTGCTGACGATAATTTGAAATTTTTGCTTTTGAACAGTTTGTCATAAAATGAAATGGAATAGCTCTTTTATAGGGTTTTTGGGTATGTAGAATCCATTTCTGACATTATTTTTGGGATTCAATGTAAAGGTAAGGTGTTATGAGTCCACTTGACACAAATTTTTACTAATTATTATCATGACTTTGTTCATAAAATGACATTGTTATGAAAAGTACTCTGTTTCAAAATCATCCTCATCTTCCTCATCCTGTTCTTAATATCCTCAACACCCTCAACATCCTCATAATCCTGCTTCAATATCCTCAACACCCTCAACATCCTCATAATCCTGTTCATCAATTTCCTCAATCTCTTGATCTGCTTCCTGTGTGGTGACTCTCTATGGAGTATGGGTTGTAGCATCCCTCTTCACCGCAGCAGTTGCAGTAAGATGTGCATGTGAGATGCTCCTTGTGACAACTGCACGACACAGTACTGCATTTCTTGCCTTCTGCTCTGCATTGACACTTGATGTCATCAACAAGTTCTGGTGGGCCTGGGTCACCGGCAGACAGGAATGGGAACTCCATCCTGGAATTCCCATCCAAAATGAGTGATGTTTGCTGACTCTGTTGGTGGAGCTTGCTGATCTGCTGCTTTCCACAGCATGACCTGAAGATGAGCCCTAAGTGCATGTTGCAAAAGGTTAGCATATGTTGGAGGTAGAGCCATTATCTTAGGACTTTTCTTCTTGGTGAAGAGTTTGAATCTTGCAGATTCCATTGATGTTCCTGGCACCTGATTGTAGAGGGCAGTGATAAAAGGGTTTACCGCTTTCATCAGATCAGCTGATGTGATGTCAATCTCACCCATGGCATTTGCCAAACCAGGAAAGTTCCCAGAAAGCAAGGTGTTGAGTGCTCTTGTCTTGCCTTTGCCATATAGATATGAGGTGGTATCCACCCACTGAGAGCATGCATACCAAGCAGTTGTAAACTCTTTGGTCCAAGTTCAGTGCATGTTGCGTTAATATCCAAAACTGTGCCATTGCATCGCTCCATCTGCACCTTGCACTGCAGTGCTGCTTTATATACCCAATACACCATGAGTAGGACAAACACATCTGTGTCATCACTAAGCACACGAATCACATTTTTACCGTAATTCGCTGCTTGAATGACATAGGAGACCATGGTAACATCTGCTTCATCATGACGAAATGCGCCATCATCCTTAATTTCCATGATCACATTCTCTCCAACACTGAATGTTGATTGACAACACACTTGCTAGACTCTGCTTGTTATTCTTACTTTTCAGTATTGCATCTCTCTTTGGAAGAGAACAGGTTATGGAGAGCTCATAGTCAATTACTACTTCACAGCACGTCTCTTTCTCTCATGATCCTTGGCAGATACACCTTGGTATTTGTCAAAGACAACAATTTTGTCAGAATCATTTGGAAAACGACTCAAACGACCCTTGATGGATGCAATCAAATCTGCAGGAACACCACCGGTAGAACAGCTGTGAAACATCTATGATGACTGCATCAGGAGCAGTTGGCAGTGTTTCAAGAATTCCAAGACGTTTGACTAAGTCAGATTTGTTTCCCTTGCGTAGGCAACCATGCTCATCAATAAGTGATGAAGGCACTGCACACAACTCGTAGGCGAAGAGATGTTCAAGTTGAATTTCCCACTGCTGACCAATCATGAGCAGACGAAAAAAATACTCTCAAGATCCATTACTGGCCTGACATTCTTACCCTTCGTCTGCTTCTTGAGAACAGACATTGTCTTAATGGGGCTACTAATAGGATTATAGAATCCTATAGGTAGACTGGCAATGTATTCTCTCTGCATCTCTTCACCAATTGTAATTGAATCGGCAACATTCACATCAACAGGTGCAATTTGGCCATTGATCGGATTGTATAGATGAGGACGTACATCTTCCAGAGGGTGAGGATATTTATCTACTTTTGCATATATGAGATCCCGATCTTTAGCATCCAAGACACAACGATGCTTCAACTCTTCTTTGTGATAATTCTGTGCAGATTTTCCTGGTTTGTCATCCGAGTAGACAACATCTAGACGATCTGACACATGAGCAGTGATAGGGAAAGCGTCTATCCACTCACTAACAAGCTCAGCCGACAAAGTCATTCCTTTGAGACCTCCTTTTCCCATCTTGATAGCAGTCTGCTCACCAAACTGATCAGCTGATACAGCATTCCAGTAACCCGCATGGTGCCGACAGACGAGGTCTACTTTGGCTTCAGCATGCAGTGAAGCCATCTCCAGCAAATACTGGGTAAGATAGCGTGCATAATGCATATGGCCAGCAAGGAAAAAATACTTCATCATTCGCTGCAAAGTCAACAGCTTCAAGTTGATGTCACCCTCCCTCTCTGCACGCTCAAACTGGTGGATAAGGAGAGTTGGGAGGAGAAAGTTGTCAACCCAGTGTCGACCAATGGGATGACTTTGAGCGGCATCAAGATATTGCTCTATCTCATCAAATGTCTTCAGCCCAGTTGACAAAAATCTCCTCATGAGTGCTGCTGATACACCACGAAAGGATCGCATGGCCTTTACCCAGGACTTTCCATTGAAGATACCTGCAAAGTAGGAAACTACTTAAAAAGTGTAAGTTATAGCTAAATTATTATTGAAACGTACCTGTCAGCCCCCCATAAGCTGCAGCAACATATTCTTCCAATGCTGAACCTCTCATTAGCTTCGCAATGCAACCGATGAATGACTGTGTAATGTGCATTCCACCAGGATGGGCGATGATATTTTGGAATTGTACAGAATCATCCCAACAAACTTGTTTGGTTACCTCATACAGTTGCATGTCCATAGAAAGATGAATACAAGTCATCCCCATGTCAACCAAAGACTATCCCCATGTCAACCAAAGACTCCTGCATATACTTAAGTGTTGTGAGGATGGTGTCTGGATGATGCAGTGGAGTGTCAATTAAAGGGCCAAACATGTATGCTGTTGCAGGTTTCACAATACCCTGGCTCCTGGCTAGATGGTTATTGAAACCATTTCATTCCATAGAATTTTCATTCATGCTAAGGCTATTGAGCCACTCTGTGTCCTTCACATGGGCAGCATGTAGACTGGTCTGTCTAGCACACAACTCAGTGTAACTGAGTCCAGTTGTTCTGGTGGCTATTGCAGGGGGCATCACCTTCTTCTGACCAGCGTAGTGTACAAGGGGAATTGACCTGTTAATACCCACAGATTTGGCCTCCTTGGAAGTGAGACGAGGAGTGATAATCAAATGGTATTGATGTCAGAGTGAGAGCTGCCAGGCTCAATGATTCCAGCTGGGTGCATCTGAAATTCAGTTTCCATGGCATGAGTTTCACGACAACCATTTGGAGTTGACACCATAAGGTCAAAGTTGTCATACCAACCAAACACAAGTCCGGCACTCTTTGTGAACCCCATCATCTGATGCAGCATAAGAGCATTCTCACTGACATACTTTGCTGCTGACTTCCGGAATCGCCGTACTTCATCATACGATGCAATGTATCCATGTTCATGCAAAGTATCAATGATGTATCTGCTACCAAATTTGTGGTGGAGCTTAACTCCCAACCCAAGCGTTGTTTGATTGCATGCATTTGTGATGTGTTGCTGTATGGATTGTGATAGGCTCAGTGATGCCTTTGTGACCTCGCCAGTTGATACGAGCTTTGAGATAAACCTAAGCAGAGTAGCACTAGTGTGTTCCTTGGTTTGGCATGAGTAAAATTACCAAGATCATATTTTGTTTTGGTAAATGGAATATCACGTGAGTCAGCTAAGGTTTTTCGGGCCAAAGCATCCTCTGCATCCTCATCTTCAGTGTCCACTTTTGCTACTTTCAAGATTTTGCCAACGAACTCCCGGAATCCAATTATTGATGCGCAACCATCAATGCTAAGTACCACTACATTGTCACCAAAATGCATGGCAAGCTTGGAGAACATCTGCTTTCGTGTGAGCTCACCACCATAACTCACATATTTTTCATGCAGCTCAATGGACGTCCAAGTACACAGCCTGCGATGAATATACATTTCGTCAACAAGCTCTTTCATAGCTCTATCATCGACTGCTAAACCCTGCTCACTATCACTAGAGGGGATCTTCCTGAAGTTATCATAGCAGCGAAAATGGTACTGCGCCTCCGCTGCAGCTAAATCATGCACACCATGACAGCGCATAGAAACTTCCCTACTCCATGCATCAATTCTGTCATCACAACATTGCAATACAACTTGCTTGAATGCCGGAGCACCTTTGATTCCCTTTCTTGTTGTGGGTGTTTAGGATTGACAGGCTCACATGGCTTTGCACAAAATAGGCATTGCTTCTTGAAGTCAAACTCTTTCACTTGTGACCTTCTGATTCTGGCTGTAGGTGGCTCATCACTGCTGACTGACTCAGCCTTCCTCTTTAAAACAAACTTCTTGACATGTTCTTTCGAGGTATAGGAACAGTAACAACTTTTATGAAGTACAACTGTTGCCAGTTCTCCATGAGAGTTAAAAATAGTTTGTAATTTATTAAGAGTCTCATCATCACTCTCTCAACTGCACATTCAAGGAGTTTCTTGAAAGCTTGAATCTTGAAGGTTTTGAGTGACCCAGAACTAGTACTGCTACAGCTTGGGAGAAGACATCTGTCATTAAGCCCAACATCAGCCATCTCTAAATTTTCCAACTGTAGGTGACTCCAGCTGCAAGAAATTTCCAGCTGCAGGGTTAATTACTGTTGCTAACCACTATTCCATGTCAGTACATAAAATTCACAAAGTGCTGGAATGCAGGGTGTTTTTTTGGCAGAAAATCTGTTTAGCACCTTACCTTTACATTGAATCCCAAAAATAATGTCAGAAATGGATTCTACATACCCAAAAACCCTATAAAAGAGCCATTCCATTTCATTTTATGACAAACTGTTTGAAAGCAAAATTTTCAAATATCGTCAGCACCCACAAAAATTTCAGGAGTTGCTTAAGGTTGCCACCTGGGCAACCAGGCTGAATTTGTTCTAGGATCCCATATAAGTATAAATCAGAAAAAAAATTCATTGGAATGGACATTTCTAGGTTCACAAGTTGTCTACTGGACTATAACTTGTTTATAGTATAATTATTATCAATTAATTTCTTTAATCCTTCTTGCTTATAAATATTCACTGAAGCATGAGGTGAGAGAAGTTTATAAAGCATTGCTGGAAGAGAGTGATGACTTCCCAGGATTTGTAACCGCGTAAGCTTATTTTTTTAGTCAATTTTTACTCATGCAATATTTTTTTCTATATCAGAAAGAGGTTTACAGACCCAGAAAATAAACAAGTTCGTTCTCGTATGACAGAAGTAAAGGCCAGCAATCCTAGTATAACCTCAGCTCAAGTTCGAGGTATTGCAAAGATTTCTTTTTTTTGTTGTACATTTTTATTAGAGCACCACTGTTAGTTGTCTCCTTTTAATAGGTTGAAATTTACATAGTTCATTGGTCACTGTATATCATTGCAGATGCTACTAGACGATTTTTTTCAATCCAAGCTTGAGGAAGACCATTTAAAAGCGAACGGAAAGTATAAACTTAAAGTGGACCAACAACGAAGGCGCAACAGAATTACAAGGGTAAGTTAGCCCTGTGTAATGTTTCAGCATCAAATGTCATTGACAATTATTAAGCAGTGTCAGTTTGGTATTATGATAGTATGTTATAAACATGTGTAGAAACTGGAATGTCGATGCTCTATTGTTAATAAATCGACAAAATTAACAGATTCCCAGAAAGATGCATGGACTAAAGTACTGACTAAAGATTTTATGTCAAGTGAAGAAAGTGGTGAAGAAGATATGGATGGAGGATCAAAGAGACAGATTCTTTTTGTGAAGGCACTCAAGTGGAGGGCTCCAAATGTCAACAGTTTTTTTTAATCAAATTGATAGAAAAATTAAAAATAATAAGTCGAAACAAGGCAACCATCAAACCTTACCACGTGTGGTTGGACCTTCATCCACACGCTCCAAACCACTTGGCTTTTCTGATGACTTTTACGGCTTCATTTCTCAGTAACTAATAGTTATGTTCATGACTCTATTTATCCTAACCATTTATCTCTTTATGAACATCAATATTATTATGTCAAAACATTTTTGCTATAATTATATCTCCACAGAAATAGTAGCTGATCAATTTCACTTAATATAATTATTGTATTCTCTCAAAATTAAAAAGCACAAAAATTTACAGAACTTTACAATAACTATAATCACACCATCAACAATGTAACAAGCTGGAGACATATTTGCCAACTTGACTTTGGCCTTCACACATATTCTACCTTCGACATACTATCTATTTAGCATGAATTCAATTTCTTGCATACTGAGGAGGGTTGTGCTTCCTGGAAATAGAGTGTAATGTAGTTACTTGAAAATTTTGACAGTGAAAATTAGCTTCTTGTACTGTTTTCTCATGTAATACTTGATTTGAATGATTTGATTGACACTTGAAAGAAATTCCATTTAGATGATGTGCATCACTTAGAGAGCGAAAAGAAGTTGGGTTGGTGTAAGGATAGCCCACTTGAAGACAAGTCTAGCTACAAGTGTGCAACAATGAAGCAATGAAGAATATTGTGAATGTGAATGTACTTGTATTTGAAAACCTTGTATTATTCTTCATAAAGACACTGAATTGAGTTAATTATCTAAAACAATTGGAGATTAATACTTTTAATTGCCAGGCTATGCTCTGCCCTACTTTGATAATTGACACACTCACTTCCTGTTCAGCTCACACCCAAATTTTCCAGTATTTAATTTGGAGCCTTATGCTCCTGATTGTGGTGTAACCAATATCAATAAAGTATTTAAAATAGGAGAGGTCAAAATAAAGTTGCACATTAGCTAAATTCCAAAACATGATTGTAGACGAACTTTATTGAATAGTAGCTATATTAGAAAGGAAAAAAGCACACACACACACATTCACATAGAGAAATTACACTGATTTTGAAAGTAATACTTATACTTTTTCAAGAGTTTTATTTCATCTGTTCCTCAATCCTTGATAGTCTACAGCTGCTTGAAAAAACAACAACACTACTGCCAGATTATGCTTGCATTTTTTCTGTAATAATAAATAGAAAATAGCATAGTGAAAAATTCTAGAATAATAAGGGTATTGAGGAGAATAATAAAGGGAACCCGAGGATATTAATCAGTTCAACCCTGGTAGGTAGGTCCCATCAGCTGCCACATCTACATTTTTTTTCCTGGCCTCTCCCTACACACAATTCAGTATCTACATTTGCACAGCTGCAATTAATGTACCAACCCAAACTATTCAGCTGCAATTGAGTTATCTATTAGAAAAACGACACATGCATCACACAAAAGGCAATAACCAGTTCAGTAGATGTAGTAGAATATGCTTGGTCTACAAAAACAAACAATTACCTATTCCAGTGTCAGTGTCTTCCTCTATTAAAATTAATAAATTTTACACATTTGGAACCAGGCATAGATAATGCAAGTTTGTTTTTTTTTTTGTTTTTTTTTTTTGTTTTTTGGCTTACCACAACTTATACAACAAGGATGCTGAGCCTTCTTGATTTAGCTGCATGCAGGCTAGCCTGTGCTACTATCTTATCTTATGTCTGTACCCATGAAGTAACTTGCCTTCAATAGACCTGTACCAAATTAGTGCATTTCAGATCCAAATTGACTTCATTTCCGGCCTTGAAAATTTTTTAGACTGGGTATCATCCCACAATCTCAAATTGTAGATTTTCTCAAGACCTTGGTGATGATGCTTTACCGAATTCCCACTACATTTTACCATACCTTGTTCTTTATTTCTCATTTCAATTCTCTTAGTATGGTTCAACCGAACCCCTTGAACACTCATATATAGCTCTCTCTACCCTTCAGTCTGTTATTTTTACAAAACTTTTAAGTAGTAACAAAGTGTTAACTCTCTTTAAACTTATAAAAATCATAGCTAGCTATTCTTCTTGAAGTGAGGTCAGGAGTAAGGATCTTACAACCCCTCTCCATATTGTTTGCTGCCCAAACCTAATTATATATTTGAAACGCCATAAGTGATAAATAACAAACTATCCAGTTTTATGTGTACAGTTGCATACACATGAAACTGTGTAGCTATAGAATTATCATAAGATAGTGTAACAGAATTCAAGTGACTATAACAACTTTAAGAACTGGAATACAACAAGACTGTAAAGGACTAGAAAATTTAATAGATTTAAATATACCAAGACATAACAAGAGAGTATAAGACACTAGAATAAGAGACCATAAGTGACTATAAATGTGACAAATGAGACTAGAAGAGACTACATATGTGACAAATTAGACTAGAAGAATCTAAAGAGACTGAAGATACTATAAGAACCATAAGACGCTAGATTAGATTACTAAGACTTAAGAAACTAAAAACACTAGAAGAAGCTAAACAGACTAAAAAGACTAGAAACTATTTTAAGAGACTAAAAGAGACTACAAACACTATTTGAAGAAGCTAAAGCAACTAAAGAGCCTAGAAAATACTAGAAAGACTAAAGTACTGAACAGACTATAAGAGATTAAAGAGACTAGAATGGACTAATGAGACTCGAAGGGGGGGAAGAGTTTAGGAAGGAGGAGGGGGTGGGCACAAGTAGCAAAATATTTGTTTGACCACACCCACATTTGCTAAAACCACACCCATTTGATTAAAATCGTCTCAGTGATATCAATCTTGGAAGGCTTATGTGTATTGCAATTGAAGGACGTCAATTAACTGAAGTGAACCTTCACCAAATATTAGATATAATACCAAGAACAAAATCACAGAATACCATTATAAATCATAGCCATGGAATACCATAGTAGTAAATATTATTAATTTATTTCATAAAATTCTGGGGGAGGGGGGGGGGGAAACCCTGTAAGCTTTAGGGAATTATATGAAACCCTGCCACCTCTTTCAGCCAGTGGCAATAGAAATCTCCGGAGTAATAGGCCCAAGCTCCCTTTCCTTCCTGAAGTCACTGGGAGATCGCCTGGCCAGTGAACTGAATGCGAGACATAATAGCCAATAGGGAGGGTCTGGCCCATGGTTGTTTCTTCATGTAATATGTACTCTTTTTTACATCATTTTAAGAGTTATTGTGTAGAATATAATTCCCTTACAGCTTAGTGGGGGTGCTAAATATTGATATTTTTCTAGCTTTCATTCCTCTGCTCTAGCTCTTTCATCACCAGCTTTAACAGTTACTTGGCCCCTATATGAAGTGGCAAACATATCTGGGCAGGTGACATCCCAAACAAGTGGACGATCAGACTTCCATGGCACAAAGGTCATCCCATTGGGTCTCTTCCCATTGGTTCTCAGGAGACCAGTTGGCTCCAGTCTTGAAGGAGTTCCAGCTGCTGTCAGGGATCGGTGGATAATGTCATTGATGGCTACATGTCTCACATGTCAACCTTCACTTGATTTACAGCTGAGACCATGCAATCCTCGTGAGGGTACCTCAGCACCACAATGTCGACAAAAGTGTGGGGCACAGATAGTGGTGTCAAGAAGCAGTCCGACGGCCACTCTCAGCGAACTGTCATCTAATCTCAGGCCAAGTGATGAAACAGAAAAAGCATGCAGCCAAGCTCCGGAGGTCTTGTCCCTTGCAGCTATAGCAGCCTGGCTCTCTCTGTGTAATCCAAGGCTTCATTCAACAGGGACTCAGTCACCATGATTGCCTTAATATAGTCCCAATTCCTTTCCTTCTCAACACTTGCTCCAACAAGACTATCATTGTCATGACATTGGAACCAGACTTGTATGGCAGTGTCACAGGAGGGGACTGGTAGAGATTGGTGGGTAGGAGGTAGGATGGCATCTACTAGGTCGGCAGTGGCAGTGGAGGAAGACCAGTACGCTGAAGGAGCCAATACTACAGCACTGCACACTCCAAGGCTGCCGAATCTGACGTCCAGGGTATTTATTTATTTATTTATTTATTTGTTTGTTTGTTTATTCGTTTATTTTTTATTTTTTTATTTTGTTTGTTTGTTTGTTTGTTTGTTTGTTTGTTTGTTTATTCGTTTATTATTTGTTTATTTGTTTATTTGTTTATTTGTTTTTACCTATTTAGCTTTACTTTTGATTTTTAAATAACAAATATTACTGGTACTTAACTTTCTAGCTGCAAATAAAAAATAGCCTAAAAATGTAGGTTGTTTGTTTGTTTGTTTATTCGTTTATTATTTGTTTATTTGTTTATTTGTTTATTTGTTTTTACCTATTTAGCTTTACTTTTGATTTTTAAATAACAAATATTACTGGTACTTAACTTTCTAGCTGCAAATAAAAAATAGCCTAAAAATGTAGGTTGTTTGTTTGTTTGTTTATTCGTTTATTATTTGTTTATTTGTTTATTTGTTTATTTGTTTATTTGTTTTTACCTATTTAGCTTTACTTTTGATTTTTAAATAACAAATATTACTGGTACTTAACTTTCTAGCTGCAAATAAAAAATAGCCTAAAAATGTAGGAGAAAAAAATTCAGCTAGAGTTTCTCTTAGGCTGTTGGTCCATTTTGCTAAATAGAGTATATATTTCATATTTTTGTTACTCACTGGTGGTTTGGTACGGCGTGCCATTCGTTGCTGGTATTTGGTAAAGGGTGTTTACCTTAAAACGCGCTATCTACTTGTCGTGCATATTGTTTGTTTGGACAAAAGGGGCGAGAAGAGCTTCAATCGGCTTTCTATTCTTGCAAGGTAAGTAAGTAGTACCTGTAACTTCTGAAGGGTGTTAGTGAGATAGTTGTAGTGCACACACATTTCAGTACAGCGCTTGCCATTAGTGTTAGGTAGAGCTAACTGAATAAGACTCGATGTAGTTTCCACTTATCTACTAACAATTGTTTGTTTTTCTTCTCACTAGTAACTTGCTAAAGATCACTAGGGAGATATTCACAATGCTAGATTAGGCAGATGTGAACAGATTGAGTTGGAGATGTATTTGTGGCCCACGTCACACCATGAACTAGTCTAGAGCCAAAAAAACTTATACAAAAGACAACAGGAATCATTTAAAATTGATCTTATATTCAACATAACCCTGTACTGTCGCCATCCATGTCATCACACTGTTATCTCCATACACATCTCACTATATATGATTTGAAAAATCTGAGCTAGGATCAGAAGGAAAAAACTCTCTGAGCTAGTCATACTGGTTAGCAAAATACAACAGCAACAACAGGAAACAAATCAGTACTTGTTTTCTCTAATTGACCTAACTCTAATTTGTATTTATTAGCTACTGGTGTTGCCAGGGTATATAGCTCACTCTATATGCTTTGTGTGGCTACCTATGCCATATACATGTGAACATTTCTGAATCAAGCAGAATGTGTATTCACTGACCATTGTCATTGCAGTGCTGCCTCCATTAATTTTGCCAGCGACAGAAAGTTTTATTATGAGAATTAAATACTCTAGCTAGATGAAATGGAGCATGAACTTAATTGTAGTATGACATAAGTTAGTCGTAATGGATATTTCTGATATGCTGACAATTAGATGTGCATGCTTGATGAAAACAAATTAGTGCCTGCTTTAGAACTCTCCTGTGTATAACAGTTTAATCTTACTAATTAATTGAATAATCAAAGAAAAATATTACTATTATTGGTTATTTATTCTAGGTTGCTTGGTGTGAAGACTTTTCCAAGAATCATATGTAATTTACCATATGATGTTGATCTTCAAATCTTCATAATATAGCTATTCATAATTTTATTTATTGGTTATAGCGTTTATTACTGATGGAAGATACCATAGAGCTCCGGGTATTGTTAAAGTGCCACACTCAGTTGGTAGCATCTATAAGAAATAACCTGGAAGATATCTGCTTGTTTTTATATAATGAGAAAATTATTTTAAAAAGTGTTTATAATGATGCTACTGACCTTCACTCAAGATTTGGAGAAGAGGAAAAAGCTAAGAAAATACTGAGAGCACTGGAAAACAAGGTTCAAGAGGATGAAAAGATATTTTTGAAGTTCTTGGAATACTTGTTCTCCAAAACGCAGTACTCCAAACTTAGTGGTGTGCTTGTTAGTGAGTACGAAATGCTAGGTAAGTAACAATTTAAGAATTACTCGTATATTATTATATCATGAAGCAAAGTGCTATGTAGCTTGTTTATCTTGTGCTATCTGCATGTTTGGAATTTACCATAACATATTGCTATAATTATATGTATTATTGAATTTTTAGGTGGTACAGTAGAGTTTTCAAATTTGGCGCAAGGTAACAATTCAATTTTAATATATCTGGATTACATTAATTGTTAATAGTAGGCAATTTACAGCAGACGTCTAAAGGAAAAATATTTCCAAAAGTTTGTTCACCACAACAAACAAAGCAAAGTATGTAATGGGTAGCTATGGGATATTGTGGTAGTTGTTTTTTTTGTTTTGTTTTTGTTTTTTGTAAAGGTTGCATGACTTTAAAATTTGCAGACCTTTCAATAAAGAATATTAAGAATTTCCTAGCAAAACATGAAGTTGCATCAAGCGAGGCTGAAAAATTAGGAGAGCAGTTAGAAGTTCCTCCTTCACATATCCGAAACTTTATAAGTAATCGCAACAGTCGTGACTGGGATGGTATTCTCACTGATGTCCTTCAGTACTGGCTGAACAATGACTTGTATCAGTCATGGGTGAAATTAGGAGAGGCATTACATTGTTGCGGTCACAAAGTGGCAGCTATGAATTTAGGGGTATCAGAACAAGTAAATGAGGAAATACAGCAGATGCCATCACCGGAGGAATCAATCGTAACTGGTACGATAAATAATGAGGAAGCACAGCTGGTCTCTTCAACAGAGGAATTAATAGTAACTGGTAAGATGAGTACTTTTATAATTTACCTTATCACTAAGATACAAACAAATTTTTCCCAATATGGCTAATTTTGATTAGACAAACCAGAGCAACTTCGTCAACGGAAAATGAGGTCTGATGATGACAATTCAAAATCAAATACTGCACAAGGTAAATACATAATTATTGACTATAAACAATATTGGTGAGCTTTACTTCATACATTGTAATATCATTCATTTAAATATTAATTATCTATGTCTATCCATTCAAATCGATTTTCTTTTGGTAAGTTTATTTTGGTTTGAAGTACTGTGTTAAGTTAATGTATATAGTTAATTATATACTTGGATACTTCAGCATGTAAAGTACAGCTCTTCATGATAAGCAGTTGACATCTTATTGAGTTGACAATTTACATAAATAGATGTGACATTACTGGGACTGATCTACATTTTATCGCCAGTATTTTACCAATGCTTCAATATTTGCTTCATGTCTACTTAGAGTTATGAAAATGTATAAGGGCACATGTATTTTTATTTATTTATTTCAGGTCCAGTTAAGGTTCCACGTTCAAAAGAAAAGGTACCGTCTATAATGTTAATGCAGCCTGTCATTGTGTTAATTGCTGATAAAGTTAATGAGTAGATTTCATAGAATTAATGTTGTTATGTGTATTTAATTGTGTGCTACTCAGATTTCACTGACTTGTAAGATGCTGGTGCTAGTAGTAGCCTTTTGCATGGCTATGTTTGTCTTTCAATCCTGGCTCAGGTATTTTGTACAAATAGTTGGTAGCTAGTTAAAACATCTCTACCATTATTTTTTCCATTTTGCATATTATAATAAATGTGGTAAACCTTTGAATGGCAAATATGGTTATAATAAGTTTTGAATTGGTACCAATTGTGTATAGTTTTAAAACCTATATTATAGGTCGATAATACAATTTCAATGTAGCTATAAGCATAATAGATTCTTCCCAGAGGTCTCATGATGATGTAGTTTTCATCAAAACAAGCCCTGGAGTTTGAATTTTCAATTGAGCTGCGGAACTCATTGCATAAATAGATCCTGAGATATCAGCAACACCCTGAAAAATGGTGGAAATTCTTAGTTATTGCGCTGCACAAGTATAATATTCAATTTGTAATTCAAATCTAATTTCTTTATTATATAAGTAGTGCCTTACTGTTATGGTGCTTTTACTTTTTCATTGCTTTCATTGCAGGTATACTGGCTGAGATAAAGATTTTAACTTGAAAATTGGTTAGCTATTTTAGACTTGTATTTTTACATAATATTTTAAAATTATTTTGTACTCATTTCTACTGCATATTCATAAATAGCTATATGATTTAACATCAGATCTTGATATTACTAGCTATATTTCTAAAACTTTAAAATTTAAGTCAGCAGTGATGAGGGGATGTACACAATGTTTGTGAGTAATGGAGAGACTAAGCTAATAAAATTAATAATAAAGTACTAGCTATGTAAAATAATAATATTTTAGTATTTTTCTTTATGCAGAAAAAAATATATACACAAAATAGCTACACAATCTCGCGCAAATTGCATTATTGTATTTCTTCATTAGGATTAGATTTACAATTGCACTACTCCATCAATAATTATCTGTGTTGCTGAAGTAACTACCACACTTAGCTACTTTATTGATACTCTCTATTTCTTAGAATGTGACATATTGGTTGAACTCCTAGCTCAACATGTGCATTGAGTTAGAAGTAACATATAATAAGTGCATTCCGTAGCAGTGAGCTTGAGAGTGAGTGCATCACAGTAGCTATTTATGTGATACAATGGATTGGACAATCCCTAGATGACACCAGGTGATTAGCTATCCCACATCTATTGCATACATGGTCATCAACTTGAAAAACTAATTCTTCAGATAGCTAAATAAGGGGGAGTTTTGTTCATTTGGAGTGACATGGTAGTGCATGCATTTCTATTTTAAATTTACTTAAAGTCTTGAAACAGCATTGGTTGACATACACAATAGCTGGCTATAGGGCTCTCAAAAATTTCCTCTCCAAACATTCTCATTCCTCTATGGATGAATTGAAGTAGTAGCTAACTGCATAAATATACTTGCCTTAAATATGTACTGATGGTTCCTATTATTATGTAGTTTAACGTAGTTAAACGTAGTTAACGAAGATGTAGCCCACGCATCACACGCGCCCAGGAAAAGGTCGGCAGAGGACCTGTGAGTACGGCGACCATGCGCTAAGCGGTCACACGTGAAGCAATGGCACCCGGGCACCAGTATATTAGTCCTGATAGCTAGCAGCTACTGATAGCCACTGTTCTCAGTGCTGGTAGCCCTAGCCTAGCAGCTACCTAATACCGCTAGTCTGCTGGGGGCCCATGAGTTTACAACTGGCAATTCTCATCAGGTAAAATAGTATGCCCAATGGCTGTTCCACCACAGGCACTATTAGCTCTCTAAGGATGGCTGCTCGTCAGTGGTGGTATTATTGGAATAGTAAGGGGCTGTAGATATATTGTACTCTAAATAATTAGTTTTCTGCAGGTCAGGTTGGATATATGGGATCTAAACCACCAGTCAGTGGTGAATGGCCTTCATTGATACTTACAGATGCAATCAGCAGAAAACAGCAATTCTATGGCTCGACAATACATGGGCATGCTGCCAGTTCAGTTGCCTTGCTTAGCTAGTGCAGTTGGGTTAAGAGTTGGACTCTAGTCCTGATGCTGTTTCTCTACCCACAGTCACAACCCCTAGATCACAAGGGCACGCTGAACCCTCGCTATGGTCAGGCGTAGGCCTTCATTACATGTGTGGGATGTGTTGCCGGCTCCCACTCTCTGCTTTATAACCTTCATTCAAAAAAAAAAATATGATCATTATTGTCCAGTGCATGTAAGTAACTATCTGCAGTATGTGGCCAGACCCTCTCACGGTGTTGCTAAGGTTGGCTCTGTCAAAGTGAGCGGTATTCTCGAAGCAGAAACTCCTGAATCAGTCAGGTGCATGCTGTAATTGATATTTATGCTGACATGAGAGTGTTACATGAGAAGAGGTGGAACAAATAGGGGTTACATAATGAATGAGATTAGAGAATGAACCGTAGTGCTGGATGCAGTGTTTTAGGACTCATAAGCTACACTATACTATTGTCGGTGTGGCATTATAATATATAACTTGGGTAGTAGGTTCTAGTAATTAGGGTTAGATCTCCACCTAGTAGAGGTGTGACGGTCCGTCGGGGCCCCCTTAAAAGCGTCTATGTAGGGCACGCTGCCCTTCACTCTATTGGTACTGGACTTATTCTCACACTATTACACTCACTGCCTGTCTATTCTCACACGATCAGGCTCTCTGCCTGTCTATTCTTGCACTATCAAGCTCTCTGCCTGTCTATTCTCACATGACCAGGCTCTCTGCCTGTCTATTCTCACATGACCAGGCTCTCTGCCTGTCTATTCTTGCACTATCAGGCTCTCTGCCTGTCTATTCTCACATGATCAGGCTCTCTGCCTGTCTATTCTTGCGCTATCAGGCTCACGGCCGTCTATTCTCTCACTATCAGGCTTACTGCATGTCTACATACTCTCACTCGCAGGCTTGCTGCCTATCTATTCTGTCACTCTTGTTCTTATCCATTCTCACATTCAGACTGGCTGCCTATCTAGTGGCACTTTGTCATGCTTTATTCGTGCACTCTCAAACTCGCTGCCATCTGTTCTTGCACTATCAGACTTGCCTACCTAATCTCGCACTTAGGCCCAGGGCCTATATATTCTTGCATGCACTATCGGGCTTGCTCACCTGCGTATTCTCAAGCTCACTGCCTATGTATTCTCAAGCTCACTGCCTATCTACTCACAAGCTCACGGCCTATGTATTCTCAGGCTCACTGCTCATGTATTCTTAGGCTCACTGCCCATGTATTCTTAGGCTCACTGCATATCTAGTCAGAGGCTCACTGCCTAGGTATTCTCAGGCTTGCTGCCTATCTACTCACAAGCTCACTGCCTATGTATTCTCAGGCTCACTGCCCATGTATTCTTAGGCTCACTGCATATCTTCTAGTCAGAGGCTCACTGCATATCTAGTCAGAGGCTCACTGCCTAGGTATTCTCAGGCTCGCTGCCTATCTATTCTCAGGCTTACGGCCTATCTAGTCACAGGCTCCCTGCCTATGTATTCTCAGGCTCGCTGCCTATCGGTTCTCAGGCTCACTGGCTATATATTCTCAGGCTCACTGCCTATGTATTCTCAGGTCGCTGCCTATCTGTTCTCAGGCTCACTGCCTATGTATTCTCAGGCTCACTGCCTAGCTCACTGCCTATGTATTCTCTGGCTCACTGCCTATGTATTCTGGGGCTCGCGGCCTAGGTATTCTTAGGCTCACTGCCTAGGTATTCTCAGGCTCACTGCCTATGTATCCTCAGGCTTACTGCCTATGTATTGTCAGGCTCACTGCCTATGTATTCTCAGGCTCACTGCCTACGTATTCTCAGGCTTGCTGCCTATGTATTCTCAGTCTCACTGCCTATGTATTCTCAGGCTTGCTGCCTATCTAGTCACAAGTTCACTGCCTATGTATTCTCAGGCTCACTGCCCATGTATTCTTAAGCTCACTGCCTAGGTATTTTCAGGCTCACTGCCTATGTATTCTCAGGCTCGCTGCCTATGTATTCTCAGGCTCGCTGCCTATCTATTCTCAGACTCACTGCCTATCTATTCTCAGGCTCACCGCCTAGTATGTACTCTCAGGCTCACTGCCTATGTATTCTAAGACTCACTGCCTATCTATTCTCAGGCTCACTGCCTATGTACTCTCAGGCTTGCTGCCTACGTATTCTTAGGCTCGCTGCCTATGTATTCTCAGGCTCGCTGCCTATCTATTCTCAGACTCGCTGCCTATCTATTCTCAGGCTCACCGCCTATGTACTCTCAGGCTCACTGCCTATGTATTCTCAGACTCACTGCCTATCTATTCTCAGGCTCACTGCCTATGTACTCTCAGGCTTGCTGCCTACGTATTCTTAGGCTCACTGCCTATGTATTCTCAGGCTTGCTGCCTATCTATTCTCAGACTCACTGCCTATCTATTCTCAGGCTCACTGCCTATGTACTCTCAGGCTTGCTGCCTACGTATTCTTAGGCTCACTGCATATCTATTCTAAGGCTTACGGCCTATCTAGTCACAGGTTCACTGCCTATGTATTCTCAGGCTCACTGCCTATGTATTCTTAGGCTCACTGCCTATCTATTCTCAGACTCACTGCCTATCTATTCTCAGACTCACTGCCTATGTACTCTCAAGCTTGCTGCCTACGTATTCTAGGGCTCACTGCCTATGTATTCTCAGGCTTGCTGCCTATCTACTCACAAGCTCTCTGCCTATGTATTCTCAGGCTCACGGCCCATGTATTCTTAGGATCACTGCATATCTATTCTAAGGCTTACGGCCTATCTAGTCACAGGCTCACTGCCTATATATTCTCAAGCTCGCTGCCTATATATTCTCAGGCTCGCTGACTATCTATTCTAAGGCTTACGGCCTATCTAGTCACAGGCTCGCTGCCTATCTATTCTCAGGCTCGCTGCCTATATATTCTCAGGCTCGCTGCCTATCTATTCTAAGGCTTACGGCCTATCTAGTCACAGGCTCGCTGCCTATCTATTCTCAGGCTCGCTGCCTATATACTCTCAGGCTCGCTGACTATCTATTCTAAGGCTTACGGCCTATCTAGTCACAGGCTCGCTGCCTATCTATTCTCAGGCTCGCTGCCTATATATTCTCAGGCTCGCTGCCTATCTATTCTAAGGCTTACGGCCTATCTAGTCTCAGGCTCGCTGCCTATCTATTCTCAGGCTCGCTGCCTATATACTCTCAGGCTCGCTGCCTATCTATTCTCTGGCTCGCTGCCTATCTATTCTCAGGCTCGCTGCCTATCTATTCTAAGGCTTACGGCCTATCTAGTCACAGGCTCACTGCCCATGTATTCTCAGGCTCGCGGCCTATATACTCTCAGGCTCGCTGCCTATCTATTCTTTGGCTCGCTGCCTATCTATTCTCAGGCTCGCTGCCTATCTATTCTCAGGCTCGCTGCCTATCTATTCTAAGGCTTACTGCCTATCTAGTCACAGGCTCACTGCCCATGTATTCTGGGGCTCGCTGCCTATATATTATCAGGCTTGCTGCCTATGTATTCTGGGGCTCGCTGCCTATATATTCTCAGGCTCGCTGCCTATCTATTCTCAGGCTCACTGCCTATGTATTCTGGGGCTCGCTGCCTATCTATTCTCAGGCTCACTGCCTATGTATTCTGGGGCTCGCTGCCTAGGTATTCTCAGGCTCACTGCCTAGGTATTGTCAGGCTCACTGCCTATGTTTTCTCAGGCTCACTGCCTATGTATTGTCAGGCTCACTAGCTATGTATTCTCAGGCTCACGGCCTATGTATTCTCAGGCTCACGGCCTATGTATTCTCAGGCTCACTGCCTATGTATTGTCAGGCTCACTGCCTACGTATTCTCAGGCTCACTGCCTACGTATTCTCAGGCTCACTGCCCAGCTATTCTCAGGCTCACTGCCTATGTAATCTCAGGCTCACTGCCTAGGTATTCTCAGGCTCACTGCCTATGTATTCTCAGGCTCGCTGCCTATTTGTTCTGAGGCTCTCGTATGCATCTACACGGCGCCCACTCAATTATCCCATTACGCAATCAGGACATGCTCCTTCTCACTTGTGTCTGTTGCTGCCTCCACCAGGCACACCCACTGTTATTACTAAGACACGGTCACTTGACTGAATAGCTAATGCCGGCTTGGGGAGGGTTGAACAGTAGTACTAGGATACAGGAGTAAGTCATGGAGTCACACGCCACTTGACTATGGCAAGAGTGGTGTAGAGAGTAGTGATGGTACTGTTAGCACGTAAGGTTAGATTCTCCACCCAATAGGGGTGTGGCGGTCAAACAGATCATGCCTGGGGTATGGGGTCCGTCACGTATTAACCACTACTGTCTCCTTCACCCGACGGCCACTACCCTGGTTGTGTTCCTAGAGTCTACTTAGACTTCAGTGTGCAGTGAAAGCAGGTGAGTTGGGAGTATACAGTACTCACCAGTCCTGGTTTACTGAAGCTGTGCCCATTCGGGTTACCCGAGACAGACATGGTGGCTGGAGTCATCCAGGTACCAGGCACTGATCACAACTCCAAGGTCGGTGGCACCACTCCCTTCTCTAAGGAGCCAATACGTAGTCACTGGATGGCCACATCACAAAGTCAGTGAGAGGGAGAAGGTTGGGGGTCATGGGTAGTTCAGCAGTACTCTTGTCATAACGCTCAGTTCTCAATGTGTATGCTTGTCTGTACTTACTTTCACAGGTATACAGCCTACTACCATTGGTAAGAGAGCTGTCAACCCCCTTTCCTAACCTATTACTTATAGCCTTGGGGGTATAGGCCGCCTCCTGCGGCCCTTTGGGGGACTCCGGCGATGCAGGGCAATTAATGCTAATTGCCACTGACCTGCCGAGTCTCTCACCCCCAAGGCCACACAGGGGGGTGGGTCCAAGGTCATACCGCTGCCTCACGCAAGGAGCATGCGCACACATGACTGCGGGCTCACATCAGCTCAGACTGCCAATCTGTAGTTTAGGAGGATGACAGCAGGTAACCATACCAATAAGGCGAATTGTAGTTAAATGTAGTTTAACGTAGTTAAACGTAGTTAACGAAGATGTAGCCCACGCATCACACGCACCCAGGTAAAGGTCGGCAGAGGACTTGTGAGTACGGCGACCATGCGCTAAGCGGTCACACGTGAAGCAATGGCACCCGGGCACCAGTATATTAGTCCTGATAGCTAGCAGCTACTGATAGCCACTGTTCTCAGTCCCACCACCTCCCCATTTCAAACCACCTAATTAAGGATAGCTAGAAATTCTCCATCCATTTCTTTGGATGTGATTTGAGCTGGGGGGACTCCGGCGATGCAGGGCAATTAATGCTAATTGCCACTGACCTGCCGAGTCTCTCACCCCCAAGGCCACACAGGGGGGTGGGTCCAAGGTCATACCGCTGCCTCACGCAAGGAGCATGCACACACATGACTGCGGGCTCACATCAGCTCAGACTGCCAATCTGTAGTTTAGGAGGACGACAGCAGGTAACCTTACCAATAAGGCGAATTGTAGTTAACTTGTTTTAAAGTCTTCTGAAGAATAGTTATTTCATACTTGACAGGTGAGTTTGCAAATTGAGGAGGACAACCTATAGTCATCAAATGCTTTCCAGAAAATAGAAATTAGCTACTAGCAATATTTATCGATCTATTTGCAAGCACACATTAGCTAGTTTGGTATAATTATTTTACTTTTGGTAAGAAAAACTAATTAAATATTAAGCTGTAGGGAACCAAAAAAAACAACAAAAAAAACTAAACTAATAGCTATATTTAAAAGAGCAGATCAAAATAAAGGGGGAAAAATATAACCAAAGAAGCCAAAAATTAGAACTACAAGTGGAAAAAAATTGTTACCAACATTCTACTGTATGTGGTGGTGTAGCTAACCTATATTATTATAGCTATATACCTAAGATTTCATAGAAGTCTGTAATAATACTTGAAAATACTACTCAAGTAGTCCTATTCTTGAATATTTGAATTGTGAAGCCATACACATTAAATTATAAAACTAAGTCAATTGACAACATACTAAGCTAGCTATTGAAGTATTATTATTATTTAAACAAACTTTATAATATTTTGGTAGCATTAGGGAAAACAAAAACTAAGTTTTTTAAGTCAATAGCTATCTATCTGACAAGACAAAAAAAGTGAGAAAATTGCTAGCAAGAGGATTTTTTTTTGTAATCATCACTGCTTGAAATCCACTGCTTTGGTCCCATAGACTCTAGGACCAGTGTTGTTTTGGTTTAGCGATTCCAGACTTTCTTAGTTTTAGTTATTCATACTAAAAAAATATCTTGAATGCTTAGTTTTTTCCCCAAATTCTCCCTGAAGATTTAGTTAGTTTTTAGTTTTTCTTCAATACCATGTAGAAGATTTAGTTAGTTATACTATCAATTGTCTTAGTTTTAGTTCATTTATGTTGCCTCTCAAATTCTGCAATAATGAAGTTGTTCATGTAGTTTTCCCAAAGAACTTCAAAAATGGCATATTTCTGTGAAAACTTGGGTATTATTAATAAAGTATGGTATTTGTTATGTAGATTAGAGAATAATTACTTGATGGGAATTTATATTTTCATTTAATAATGACATAATTCAAGGTGAATTGTTTACAATAAAACTGCTTAGTTTTAGTTTTTGTCATCCACTCTACTGGTAGTTTTAGTTATTATTGAATTTACTGTCTTCTAAAATAATTAGTTTTAGTTTTTTCATATTCTCTACAGCTTAGTTTCAGTTATTCTTACCAAAAGTAAAATACCCCAAAACTAAGGGGTTTTGGTTTTAGTTTTAGTTAACTAAAATAACACCATCTAGGACTATCCAAATGTCTGTGAAGTTTTCTCTGTTTGTGGACAGACTGGGACACTACTCACCGAATAACAATCCACCAGAAGCTGTTAGTAGTGTTGTTTTAGTTAACTAAATGGTGGCCGCTTTTCAGGGAGCGATTTACACAGTTTCTGTGGAAAAGGTAAACCGTTCTAGCTCTGATGTCCTGATAAGTGAGGTGGCCACAAATGAGGGGTCCGGATTATGTATTTCATATTTTTTGTTACTCATTGGTTTGGTACGGCGTGCCATTCGTTGCTGGTATTTGGTAAAGGGTCTTTACCTTAAAACGCGCTATCCACTTGTCGTGCATATTATTTGTTTGGACAAAAGGGGCGGGAAGAGCTTCAATCGGCTTTCTATTCTTGCTAGGTAAGTAAGTAGTACCTGTAACTTCTGAAGGGTGTTAGTGAGATAGTTGTAGTGCACACATTTCAGTACAGCGCTTGCCATTAGTGTTAGGTAGAGCTAACTGAATAAGACTCAATGTAGTTTCCACACTAACAATTGTTTTCCTTCTCACTAGTAACTTGCTAAAGATCACTAGGGAGATATTCACAATGCTAGATTAGGAAGATGTGAACAGATTGAGTTGGAGATGTATTTGTGGCCCATGTCACACCATGAACTGGTCTAGAGCCAAAAAAAACGTATACAAAAGACAATAGGAATCATTTAAAATTGATCTTAATATTCAACATAACCCTGTAGTGTCGCCATCCATGTCATCACACTGTTATCTCCATACACATCTCACTATTATATGATTTGAAAAATCTGAGCTAGGATCAGAAGGAAAAACTCTCTGAGCTAGTCATACTGGCTAGCAAAATACAACAGCAACAACAGAAAACAAATCAGTACTTGTTTTCTCTAATTGACCTAACTCTAATTTGTATTTATTGGCTACTGGTGTTACTAGGGGATATAGCTCACTCTATATGCTTTGTGTGGCTACCTATGCCATATATATGTGAACATTTCTGAATCAAGCAGAATGTGTATTCACTGACCATTGTCATTGCAGTGCTGCCTCCAGCCTTAATTTTGCCAGCGACAGAAAGTTTTATTATGACAAATTGCTGTGATTATTAAATACTCTAGCTAGATGAAATGGAGCATGAACTTAATTGTAGTATGACATAAGTTAGTCGTAATGGATATTTCTGATATGCTGACTGTGGTGGAGTACCCCCACATAACTGCACCACAGCACTGAACACTTATTTCCTAATAATCGTTACTTATCAGAACATCTGAACTCATTAATACTATTCCATTAATAAATGGTCTACTCATTAGCACTATTCCATTAATGTATTTTCTGAACCCATTAGCACAGCACAAGCTTATTTGTCATCCCATTAAGCTTGTGCAGGACCCTGTTCTGTAAAAGGAACACTCTTGCATCTGTTCTTTTGTCTTATTTTCTCTCATGCTGAAGTATTGTCCGAATTACATTTAACTTCTTAATCAATTTAGCCATTGCACGGGAGGTTCTGTGTAAAGCTTTAATCAGCTTAGGATACTAAAGCATTTGAACAGCAAGAACTGGTGGCAGCCTTCTCAACCTAGAGTTGCATTTTACCACACATGGTGGCAGACGGTGCTCGAGTTCTTATCAGAATTTGAGTAGTGGATTCAGCGACTCACACCATCACAAGCTACTTTCCTTACTTTGACTTTGTCTTATTCCTATCTTCAATTTCTCCAAGAAGGAAGATTTCTACCTCTTCAAACTTCACAAGAAGGAAGACACTTTCCCTGACTCTTCAACTTCATAAAGAAGGAAGACCCCTATCTACTAAGGAAGATTTCTACCTCTTCAAACTTCACAAGAAGGAAGACACTTTCCCTGACTCTTCAACTTCATAAAGAAGGAAGACCCCTATCTACTGCTTCTCCATTCTCAAGTTTGAAACCTTGGATTGGAAGAAACTCACTACTACATTTCTACAAGGAAGTATACCGAACTCATTTTGTAGAAACTCTCATTGTTCCAGTCTTATCAAACCTTCCAAGAAGGACATCTTATTCTCTCTCTTTTCAACTGCAACAGGCAAGCAAGTTATATTCAGTCTGTTTTGTGATTCCTATCTATTTTGGTCTAGCACTGGTTATAATTGTTTCTCATTACCCTACATCATGACGGGCAGAGGGAGAAAGGGTAAATCATTTAAAAGTTTAGCACCCAGAGTTTCACCCACTGTAACCACCCCAACCTCATTACCCAACTCTCAACCACCCCCATCTAATGCTTCAGATACATCAGATTCCACTATCAGTTGTGATCCTCCCATTTCACATGATGATTTTACCATTTTTGATCAAGGTCCACAACCTAAATCCAAACCTCAATCAGCAACCCCTCATGATGCATCAGCATCAGCCACATTTTCTGACACATCAGAGGCACAAGAATTAATTGACAAAGCTAAATCAATGAGCATAGACCCACAACTTTTGTTGTTCCAGAAAATTATGTCTGACCAGAGCAAAGCCATTGGCATTTTAAACAGCAAATTTGATACCCGTATTAACAGATCTCATTCATCCTCACCCCCATCAGACTCTTCACATCAATCTGACAAGAAGCTGAACCAAACTGTACTTAACTCTACTGGTAGCATGACAGCAGATGATGACATCTTTGACTTTTTACAAAGGTTTGAACATAATATGAATACCTTTAATATTCATCCTAATGATTGGAACCTGTACCTTCCACCATTGCTGACAGGTGCCTTCAGCAAAGCTTATTACAATAATATCAATACAGAAACTACTTTTGCTTCCATGAAAACTATTTTGCTTCACACTGGAGGTTATTCTTTCACTGATTGTCTCTTGTCGTTTCCATTGAAGTTTAGACCTGATGGCTCAAAATCCTTAATGCAATTTTTCAATCTGTGGAAACACAAATTTGAGGTCATTTACAGGGAAATTCCATTATCCATAGAAACCATTCATGATGTGTATGCATATTGTGCTGAAATGACTGCACTTGTTGCTGTACTGGCTGGTATGCCTGCAGATGCAAGACAATCTATTATGAACAATTGTTATGATGACACTAACAGCCTTATTTCTGAATGCAGTGCTACTCTCTCTCACTCTAACAATAGCAGTCTCAGATCAAGACCTACCCATCATTATGGCAATAGACAGAATACCCATTATCATGAACCCCGGTATCAGGGTAACAGTCAACAACATTCTCATGACACTCATTATCAAAATCATCATCCCAGATACCCAAGGTTTGGCAATAATCATTTCAGACAAAGTAATTCTCATAGTTCACCTCAACATCATCAAGATCAGCATCAATCACAACATAGAAATTACCATCAACAAAACCATTATTTTCAACCTTATCAACAGCAGAATCATTATTCCCAACCTCATCAACAATCAAATCAGCCATATAGCAACCATCAAACATCATCTGATAACAGAGACACTAGTTCTGTCATTTGCTATAAGTGCAATCAAATGGGCCATTTTGCCAACAACTGCCCATCATTTCAGCAGCACCAACAGCAGCAACAACCAAGGCAACAAACACCTTTTAGACCCACTCCTGTCCCTAGAACTAGAAGTCATCCTACTAGACTGGTTTCACTCAATAACTCATCTGACACTCCCATAAATTGTCATTCTGATGACTCTGACACACCCATCAATTGTCATTCGGAAGAAGAGATCATTACTCAAGGAACTATCAACAACATTGTAACACCTGTTGTTATCATAGACTCTGGAGCTAAAGTTTCATTGGTCTCACAAGATTTTGTCACCCCAGATCTCAAATTCATTTGCAGAGTTAATGTTCATGGCATTTCTCAAGTTAGCAAAGAAGTTCCTGTTTATAGAATGGCTATTGATTTACCAGTTATTGCTGGCATTGCTCACCTTGCAGTTGATGATAGACTTCCCAAGAATTCTGTTCTTATTGGCTCTGATTTTGGTAAAGAAACCCTTATCAAATTGATTGAATCTGTTAAGTCAAAACCTCAACCTGTTCTGACAGTGACTAGAGCTATGGACCAAAAATCCACCTTGGCAACCACAGTTGCAGAAACCCTGCAAAGTACTGAAGGTGCTAACCCAACCTCATGGGATTCCATTGTACCAGGCACATCGCATGATACTGATGTTGTCAATGAAACTGATGATATTGACACTTCCTTGCCTTCTGACACACCACATGACACTGGTGATGCCATTGCTCACTCCTCATCAGCCAATAAATTAGTAGCTCCACCCTTGACTTTCCCTTCATTGTCCTTTGATGGTATTACTAAAGATGCTTTTATGAAATTACAAAAGGAAGATGAATCACTGAAACCTTTATGGGATTTAGCCAAACACAAGCAGAAGAATTTCTTTGTTGTCAATGATTTACTGATGTGCCTCACTTCTACCCAAAATACTATCTCTCAAGCATTGGTTGTACCTCAGCAGTTGAGACAGGCAGCACACGAAGGCTTAGGTCATTGTGGTATCAACACAACCAGAATGATGCTTAACAAGCATTTCACATGGCCCAACCTCTTACAAGACTTGAGAACTCATATACAATCTTGCAGCAAATGTGCAGCTCACACCAAATCTGGAGGTCACAAAGTTCCCATGCTAAAACCAGAACTCATTACTAACAGAAATGAAAAGCTAGCCATTGATATAGTTGGCCCTTTGCCTCTCTCTAGACACAAGATGAGATATATCTTCACAGCCATGGAACTAGCTAGTGCCTACCCTTTTGCCATACCACTACCTAACTATACTGCAGCTTCAACTACTAAGTCATTACTCTCTATCATTGCCATACTGGGCACTCCATTGGTTATTTTGTCTGACCAAGGTACCAACTTTCTTTCTACCACTGTTTCTCACCTGTATAACAAGTTTGGCATTCAAAGGATGAAAACGGCTCCGTACAGACCACAGAGTCAATGGGAAACTTGAACGTTTCCATGGTACCCTTAAATTTATGCTCTCTAAATGTATCAGTAATAAACTTGACTGGCCAGATGCCATTGACTTAGTGCTCTACTTTTGTAGGAACATGCCTCAATCTAGACATGGGTTCACCCCACAAGAAATTCTGTTCCTTAAACCATCACCTCACATATTGTCAACACTAAAATCTATTTGGTCTACCAACACTTCGTCTAACCTCAACCTTCCTCAGTTCATTGAGGATATGGATAAGATCATTTCACTTCAATTGCAACATGTCAAGAGTTCATTAGCCAGTAAACATTGCCAATCTAGAATTGATAGAGAATCTGCTCTAGTTGCAACCTTCAGGGTTGGTGATATTGTCTTTAGAAGAATTCCTGGACTAAATGGTTGCTTGGAAGCTTCATGGGATGGTCCCTTTGTTGTGCATGAATGCATTCCACCACTGAATTGCAGCATTAAACCACAAGGCTCAGTCAGAGCCAAGCCAAAGGTTGTACACATTTCTCAACTAAAGAAGTCTCATCCTGTAAACAGAGCACTCATGATACCTGATGAGAATGATACTGATCTTGTCACCTGTAAACACAATGTTGCAAAGTTTATACCTCTCACTGAATCTCAACAGAATCAACTCTCACATGTTTTGGATCAATTTCCCTCTGTTTTTACTGACAAACCTGGTCTCACCACCTTAACTTCTCACTCTATTACTCTCACCTGCATCACACCAGTTTAGTCCCCAACATATTCAATTCCCATTGCCCAACAGGAAGCATTCAGACAAGAGATTGACAATCTATTGGATCTTGACATCATTGAGCCCTCAACATCAAAGTATAGTAGTTCCCCCATGCCAGTTGCAAAGAAGGATGGAGGGATAAGGATTGTGATAGACTTTAAGAAACTCAATGCCATAACTGTAAGAGAACCCTTTACTATGCCATCTGTGGAAGACATCATCTCAAAACTTGGTAGTGCAACAGTTCTTTCAAAGATTGATTTGCAGAAAGGCTTCCATCAGGTGCCCATGGAACACACGTCTAAACAATATACAGCCTTCCACTGTCTTCAAGGGAAATTCCAGTATAAGGTTATGCCCTTTGGCCTAACTAATGCACCTGGTACCTTTCAGTTGCTATTGCAGCAGGTTCTAAGAGGCTTGGATCACTATTCTCTTCCATATATAGATGATATTGTCATATACTCTTCAGGTTTTGAAGAACACATTCATCATGTAGCTTCAGTCTTGTTGAGACTTTCTTCAGCAAATCTTACAGTAAAGAAGAGCAAATGCTCATGGTGTTTCTCAACTTTTGATTTCTTGGGTTTTCATGTAGGAGAAGGCAAGATCTCAATCCCTCAAGCTAGAATTACCCAATTTTCTCAGTATAAAATTCCTACAACAAGAACTTCACTTAAGTCTTTCTTAGGTCTAGTAACATTTTATTCTAAGTTTGTTCCTCAACTGGCAAACCTCACAACCATTCTAAATTCTCATTATGCCAAAAGATAATCATACTAAGATCACAATCACAGAAGAATATCGATCTGCTTTTGATAAGGTCATATCTGGTTTAGTAAATCATGCTGCTCTCATCATCCCTAACATTACTGATTCTTTTAGCATTTTCACTGATGCCTCTACATCAGGCATAGGTGGTACATTGTGTATATACAAAGATTCATCTTGGCAACCCTGCAGCTTTTACAGTAGAAAACTGCTTCCAAGGGAGAAGAATTATTCAATCCTAGATTTAGAAGCCTTAGCAGTACTTGCCACAGTTCATCATTATCATTATTATTTGTCTGGCACTTATTTCAAGATCTTTACTGATCATAAACCATTGGTACATATTTTTGGTGGCAACCCCCCAAGTGCTAGACTGATTAGATGGAAGATCAAATTGGCTGAGTACAGCTTTGACATTGTTCATATTTCTGGTCATGCTAACAATGTTGCTGATGCAATGTCTAGGCAGTCCTGGACTACTACTGAAATGGATGAAGACCTCAATCTGGAAGAAGGGGGAGATGTGGTGGAGTAC
>WLWD01004159.1_pt1 | contig 37588 bp, 37 predicted proteins | sample 6712731 | NCBI WGS metagenome assembly WLWD01 (sample SAMN12718690, study PRJNA576275) | sponge metagenome | isolation source: marine sponge | host: Mycale hentscheli | place: New Zealand: South Island, Marlborough, Capsize Point | collected 2014-11-01 | reverse complement strand
CTACTCACCAAGTTTGAAACTGAAGTAGAGGATTTATCCTGACTTGTGACAAGTCACTTTACAACACTTATTTAGAGCAATGGATATATCCCCATAAATTGGTTCCAGAATCAACACCATAGGATTTCCTACAACAAATGTTCTGCAACAAGAGTATAGTGACGTATTATTATGGTTTAAATTGTTACCCGGGATGCCACCATAATATTATAATCCCACCACCATTAGAATATACTACATCCAAAACATACAATATGTAATTGCAATTCCAATGCCTCAGAATAGTGTATAGATAAACATCACCAGACGATACTCAGACATATGCTTGTCTACGACTCCTCATTGGCAGAGATCATGGATATCATTACCCACTACCATGAATACTTAAAATGAACCAATTGAGTAGGCTACACCATGACGTGGAGGTTGACATAACCGAAGGCCAAAGGCCCTAGGATGGTGCAAATCCCAGAGGGGTGCAACCGACTTGTACCGTGGCTCTAGGAAACGAATAAAAGCTAATTTTGATTGGCCAGTTTGTTCATCACAAATTGAAGTTGGTTGCATACATCCCATCCCGACTTCCAAGTGTGGTGGGGAAACCTCAAACAAAATTTCAAAGCCGATAAATCAATTATTTATTTATTCTAGTTATCCCGGTTTTTACATGTACCGGTACCTTCCTCTGGTGCTGCCTACTCAACCTGGCTTAGAGCAGCTGCTAAAATATCAGCTGGGGGTGTGGGGAGCCCTTTGAACCAACTTTAGCAGTGAGATAAGTCCTACTAAGTACAAACTACAGTAGTGAAGATATCTAGTGTGGAATAAACCACTTATTACACTCAGCAGAGTGATATGGCTAGACATTTCACTCTAAGGCTTTATTTTCACTCTCTGGCTCTTGAAAATAAATTACCCGCTAGTGAAATATTTCACCATATCACACTTTGACTCATGTAATAAGTACTATATATATATATATAGTATATATAACTACAGGGGTAATGAGCTTGAGAGTGAAATATCAGGTGAAATATCATGAGTCATTTCACTGGTCATGTACCTAAAAATATCATTGTGAAGATATCTTGAGTGGAATAAATATATATATATATGATGGGCATAGATATAAAAAAAAACTGCACCAACTTATTACCCAACCAATCACCCCATCTTTCTTTTATTAAAGAGAGGAAATAAAAATAAATAAAATCACTAATGTAAATACAAGATTTCACAATTCCCATATAATAATTTACATATCACATGCACAAACACACACACACATGCAAAAATGACATGTTCTTTCCTATTATCACTCTCATACTGAAAGACGAATCTATCAAACACTCATTCTGACAATATGCTAATTTTTTGCCTCAGCAACGGTAAATTACATCATGGCTCCTCCAAGATCAGGATATACTAGGTATGATTTTAAGTCATAGGCAAAAAAATGAAGAAAAAAAACACTCGGAGACAACAACAACAACAAACATAGCTTTGTAGTGTACCTACAACTATGGGGCTCTCAGAAATCTAGGTAATGCTCATCAATGGCACACTCTGACACAATCACATCTTGACACATCACTGAGCCAGTGACCTTCACACTGTCTAGAGATTAAAAACTCACACTAACATGCACCACAGTGAGCTATAGCATACCTGTCTTCATGTCCTCAGTTCCCACTGCCTCAGATTAGTGTCTGTAAGACATCACTGGATATGTTCAGACATATGCTTGTCCATTACTCTTCATAGGCAACGTCACAGCTGAGACACAGAGACTAGAGTGGGCTGAAACCACACCTTGTACCCCACATACGGTAAGGTAATGCAGGACTTTCAGTGACTTAATAACTAACCACAATAATTATACCAATAAGTGTGGTAATAAAATATAGAACTTAATTCTCATTTAGGAAGGAGTGGGAGGGGGAGGTAAGGGGCACAATTAGATACTAGGATCGCACAACCACACACATGCACAACCACACACATGCACAACCACACACACGCACAACCACACACACGCACACATCCACACACACGCACAACCACACACATGCACACAACCACACACATGCACACAACCACACACATGCACAACCACACACACACACAACCACACACACACAACCACACACACACACAACCACACACACGCACAACCACACACACACACACAACCACACACGCATGCATGACCAAACACACACGCACAACCACACACATGCACACAACCACACACATGCACACAACCACACACATGCACAACCACACACACACACAACCACACACACACACAACCACACACACACACAACCACACACACGCACAACCACACACACACACACAACCACACACGCATGCATGACCAAACACACATGCACGACCAAACACACACATGCACAACCACACAACACACACAACCACACACACACACACAACCACACAACCACACATACACATACACGCACAACCACACACACACAACCACACACACACGCAGAGTAGAGTTTGTCCTTCATCCACCCATCATATCACATTTCATCTCTTTTAATCAATTGAGTCTAGGTTACACCACGACTTGAAAGTTCAATAACCGAAGGCCAAATTATTATTATTACTATTATAACTTTACAACCACTATATAACAAAGAGAATTAAAAGAGATGAAATGTGATACTATGGGTGGATGAAGGACAAACTCTATGTACAAGACAGCAGCCTAGTTAGCTAAAAGAAAAGAAAAGGGATATAAATGATAATAAAACAGCTAAGTGTGAGAAGGGAGTGATACATTAATAAAGTGACTGTGACATCTGGAGCAAGGACATAAACAACAAAATGTGCAGGAATTAAGTGTGCAATAAATAGATCCCAAATTTTTTGCTTGAGAGAACGTTTAATAGAAGTGAAGGACAATGAAAGATCAATCGGTGAGAATGTGTTCCATAGTAGAGATATGCGATTAAAATATTGATGTCGTGTAGTGGAGTTGTGTTGGAACTTAATTTCTAATTTACGATTAGATGAAGATCTTGTGGACCCAGAATGAAAAGTGACGTGATTAAATACATTAAATGAATCAGACTGATTCTTAAGACATTTAACAAAAAATAATAGGTCTAGTAATTGTAGGTAGTACATTAGTGGTAAAATATTGAGATGAATAAGTCTTAATTTGTAAGAAATATTATAATTATTTAAAATGTATTTAGTTGCACGCCGTTGAATTCTTTCCAATAAGATAATGTCTTGTATTTTGTTGGAATTGTTCGCCTAATTAAATACAGAGACCTATAAGCTTTGCTGCATATTTCTTTGATGTGGACAGACCAAGATAAACTATCAGAGATTAAAATACCTAAATCTTTCTGTTGAGTTACTATTTTAATTGTATCATTACCGATGGTGTAATTGTTGTTAGCAGATGATGATAGGGAGACGTTCATGTATGCGCATTTAGAAGTATTTAAAGAAAGTTTCCAAGATTGACACCATGACAATAAATTGTCAAGATCCTTTTGAAGAGCTAAATTCTCACTTGCAGAGTTTAGAGAGGCAATAAGTTTGACATCATCAGCAAATAAAAACACAGACGAAAAAGAGCAGAGAGACAGTATGTCGTTAACATAAATAAGAAAAAGCAGAGGTCCAAGTACACTACCTTGAGGTACACCTGATTTGACAGGAAGTAAGTCAGATTTACACCCTTCAACCTCAACAAAATGCTTCCTATTTTGTAAGTAATCTTTGAAAAATAACCAAAGAGGACCAGTAATGCCAGTTAGCCAAAGTTTATACAGAAGTTCATTGTGGGGGACTGAATCAAAAGCTTTGGCAAAATCAAGAAACACAATTTCTGTGTGTCGCTTTGACTCCACAAAATTGAAAACTTAAGTATATGATAGAAGAAGTTGTTGAAGAGTGGATCTATTTCTGATAAAACCAAATTGTGTCTTCGAAATTTTTGGATATATAAAATCTATAATCTTAGAGTAGACTATTAATTCAAGTACTTTATGAAGAATACTTAGGTGAGAAATAGGCCTGTAGCTAGTTGCTAACTTCAGATACACTTCCTTTCTTGTGGAGAGGAAATAATTTGTGTACCTTCCAGTCAGCTGGAATGGAATGATATTCCATAATGGCAGTAAAGAGAAGAAACTGTATGTGCAAGTGAAGATGCGCAGAATTTGTAAATATATGGGCTAATGTTGTCATGTCCAGGAGATTTTTGGGGGTCTAGAGAGTTCAATACATCAAAAATTTCACTAGAAGAAAACTGTATGGTGCTAAGTTGTGATGAAGGTGTTGGAAGACAATGCATAGGTGGAAGAATAAAATCACTGCAAGTAAAAACTGAATTAAAATAGTTGTTAAAAAGTTTTGCTTTGCCAAGTGGGTCACTTAGTAGTTTTGTCTTCATGCTTGAGTATGCACGGAAGTGAAGATGAGCGATTGAGATGTGAGAGGTGAGAATAAAGAGAGCGAGGTTTGGAGGAAAAAGATGAAATTAGAGAATTTATATAAGAATTTGAGCATTTTTAATTCTTCAAGAGAGGATGAATAATGTCTTTTCAATAAATGTTTCTTGGAATGAATACCTTTGATGTGTCTAATTTCAGAAGTGAAATACTTTGGAGAAGAGTGGGAGGGAATCTTAAATTTTGGAACATAAATATCACATGTTGTATAAATAATATTTTTAATAAGAGTCCATAATGAATTGGAGTCAAAAACAGAGTGAGAGCGTAAGTTAGTAAAGAAAAAGTCTGACATACCCTGATAATCGGCACTTGAATAATTTAATTTTGTTACTGATTGGATAACGTTAGAAGAACTGTGTGTGAAGTTTATGTCAAAGTAGATGATGTAATGATCGGAAGGGGAAGTTAACTTGTCTATTGTAATGTTTTGTATGACATCAGGTATATTTGTAATAACTAAATCTAGAAGACTACCATGTATACAAGTAGATTCTGAGATAACTTGTGAGAGATTTAAATCGAATAATTGGTTGCAGAGAGTAATACCAGAAGGAGATGACGAGGACAGAGTGTTCCATGATATATCAGGTTGGTTAAAGTCACCAAGTAGAAGTATTGAATTTTCATTACAGAGAGGTGACAGGGATGTAAAAATATCATGGTACAAAGAAGGAGGGCTTTGAGGGGGAGTATAAGCACAACCACAAAGAAGGGGGGGGCTTTCTTTCTATTTGGACTAGTAGAAATTCTGATGTTTGACTACAGATATAGGAGTGACTAGGCAAGGAGTTAGAGATGGCTAAAAGAATACCACCTCCAATACGATTTATTCTGTCTCTGCGAAAATTTTGATAGCCAGCTGGAATTATCTCATTGTTTAAAATTTGTGGAAGTAACCATGTCTCAGTGATTGCGATTATACTGGGAGATTTTGCATATATAAAAGATTGGAAATAGAAGAGTTTGTTCTTAATACTGCGTGCATTCCAAAGCATAACAGTGATAGACTTATTTCTTAGTCAGATATTTGAGGACAAATCTGAGGAGGAGAGGTTGCTTTGTGGTGAACTATTGCATGACATATTACTTGAGACAGTTGGGTGGTCCAGCAAAGTAGAGTTATACCCATCAGGAGAATTGCTTTGAATTGAAGATAAACTAGATGAACTAGGCTCATTTTCAATGGGTGGTTTGGGAGCATTGGGTGGTGTGCTATCTACTGAATCCACGTCAACATGCGAATCAGAGGAAACTTGAATTGAATTCTGGACATTGAGTGAAAAAGAGGAGCCCTGGACTGATCCATAGACAGATCCATTTAGAAGAAGCTTGTTGCTTTTAACTTTAATGTCCGTTGAATTTGCCCCAGAGGAAATCAAAGACTTTCTAGAATACTCTCACAGTTTCTCGCTGAAGGGGTCATATAAGGTTTTATATACACCTTTGATTTGGTCAATTTACTTCGGTTGGATAGCAGGGGCGGATCTAGGGGGGGCTCGACTAGTGTCGTACGAGCCCCCCTTTTTTCATGACGAGCACCCTTTTTTCAAGATGAGCCTTCATTAGCTAGCCACTGGATTCATTTCTTACCTTAAGCCGGAAGAGTACGAGAAAAATATACTTTTCGCTGTCCAGTTCCTTTTTTTGCTGCGGTCACAGCCTTCTAATAGGCGCACTCCATCAATTTTTATATGCTGAGTCAGGAATTTTGCAATTCGTCCTTTTGAATACATGTAGTAGCGTGTCTAAACAAATAAAACTAGGCTGTTTTTGAAACCTCCTACCAAGTAAGCAGGTGAAGGTAGTAGTGTCTTATAACACCATTTAGATTGTGTTAATGTAGATAACAGTTTCATATTATTGTTTAGCTCTCCCTTAGCTAGCTAGGTAGCATAGTTGCCAACTATCTAGCCTTTCCCAGTTTATTTAGCCTTTCCCGTTTTTTTTTTTAGCCTTTCCCGGATCCCGCGGGTTTACTTACTTGCAATAGGATTTCCCGGAATTCTGATAGAGTTAACCAATTAACCAATTATCGGTCAAATACTCGAAATAGAGTACCCGTTATTAAGGTCCACGTAACGCCAAATACTCGATTCCTACAACAAAGGGGGTTAATAACTATTAGCCAACAGCTGCACACAATAGTCTGCAAGTTAGTCTGCTTGATATCAGTGGTTTGTGTAGTGGTATAGCTATCTGTACAGCATATCTACAAGGGTGGTTACTATAAAACATTTTTCATATAAACTTGGTTGAAAACACTGAAATAAAGAATAAAATATTGTTGTATGAAATAATAGCACAACAGCAAAAGTTCATCATTTGGTACAGGTGAGTGAATCAAGAATGGCTGAAGTCTTCTCAAGGAGGTTAGTGATTATTCAGTGATATTCAGGATCCAGAGTTGGAACACAAGTAGCTATAAATAGCCAGGCTGTTTTGGTAGACTGTTGGACGTCAGTGGTGTTCTCAAGCGAAAAATAGACCTGGAAAGTATCAAATAGAACAAAGAAATGACACAGAACTTCACTTATTACTCCTTTCTGATCAAGATTATTAGCTAAATTCAGTTGTTTCTGTTGTTTACTTCCGCTTGTCAAAATATAGTGTATGTATGTCCATTCCTGTTTGACTCACAATCATTACTGACATCTCTGTAGGTGTCTTTCACGGTAATACCATAGCTAGCTTTCTGAACCTAAACAACGCGAAGTAGCGTGCTGAAGCTTAGCAACGACTTAGCAGATTTTCTCGTAGCCCTGGCATTATCTTCTATAATCACAGACTGGAACACTCGGGCTCTTAATTTCTTTCAGCAATATTCATGCTATCTTAATGATATTCATGATGGTTAATTATGGGCGTGGCCTATCCTGATTTTTTCGTTTTAGAAAGTTGGCAACTATGAGGTAGGAAATTTACTTATTACCTCAGATAAACGGAATTTCTTAGATTTAAATGACTCAATTTTATTAACTACTAAAAATATATTGACATCAGCTTAGATAGCTGAGCTGTCTGCTAAAACTTTTTTTTAATGTAATTGCTTGTGTTGAATTGTTTAGGAGGCCCAGACTGAGTAGTTCAGCACTTCCAGAGACTTCACTTTCTCCTTAGGGTATTTCCCCCAATCATGCTTCCGCTCCTCCAGAGGCATCCTTGTCAGTAATCTGGATTTATCATCCCTACCAGCTCATTCTCCCTCTCAAAGTTCACTATCTTCCATCATCACCTCAGCATACAACACTTATTCCTGGGTCCTAGTCCATCACTAGCTGTTTTGTCATCTTCACAGGCCTCTCTTGCCCCAACAAGCCAGTGCATTGTAATGTCCATGTCCCTATCTAGTTCTCTTTCAACAATGACTGATAATGCATGTTCATCTTCCCACCTTTCAATAATGGAATCTTCATCTTTGCTGATGACTTGCCAAATTCTTCTTTAGTTCATACTGAAGTGTGGAGGTGGAGGCAAAAATGATGCCAGGTTGATGCTGTGAAGGGCCAGCTACACTGTGCACTGCTCTACATGCATGTGATAAGGATGTTCCCCTAACATTTATGTCTTTTTGCAGATTGGTTGCACTATTCCAGTAACTGCATGTGAAAATGAGAGAGCCAATAGCATGCTTAAGAATTTGAAAACCTATTTACGTCTATGGGGCAAGAGAGGCTTTCATCACTGGGATTAATGAGTATTATTATAATATTAAAATTGACTTGGATGATGTCATTGACATTTTTAAACTCAAAATAGCTTTGTAATTGTTTTTGTATTTTATTCATAATTTTTATTGAGCCTATGGTTACATAATTCATTCATTCATTTCCTGGACAGAATGCCATTATAATTAGCCATTTACATTATTTCTTCATAATTAAACTTCAACAATAATTACATACTATGTTCATTTACTTTATATATTTTCACTCCTTTTTTTATTTATTTATTATTTATTTTTTAATCATTTCATTAATTTCAATGGACAGAACAGTGTTACTTAGCTCGTCATATTCTTTCTTCATGGTTAAACTTAATAATTATTACTACATTCATCAAAGTTTCATTCCTAACTTACTTAACTTTAATGTTCTTTATGATGAACTGATCCATTCATTTTATTTGTTCAAGCCATTTTAATAGTTCATTTTTTCATTCCCTAGTAATGCTAATAAAATGAAGCACCCAAGGCGCAAACCCTCAGCGCTATTAAACACTACCTAGCTATTACAATATAATCTCCTTCCAAAAGAACAAGCAATCTGTTAGCTATTTTTAACGAGGCATCAAAATAGCTTGACTAATGAATAATGGTACCTGGAAACGCTGTCTTCATAAGAAAAGAAGCTAAACATTAACTTCCCTGAGTATAAAGCGAACTACACCGCTGGCTGCAGAAGCTGGTACCTGCGTGGTAGTCTCGCAAGCCAGACCTTTGCCGACCCCTTACCGCTACGCGCGTAGCGGTAAGGGGTCGGCAAAGGTCTGGCTTGCGAGACTACCTGCGTGGAACTGAAAGCTTCACATTTTTCTCAACGATTAGCCCGAAATTAAAAAAGTAGCCCAATAAAATGTCTTAAATCTTCGTCCTGAGCAAGTTCATGCCTAAATCAACTGTTAATTTTCAGTAATCTCCAAAATCAGAGCGTGACAAACTCTGCTATAACCTTCTTTGCGCATGCACGCTGAGGGTTAATTAATGTATTATGAATCATAACTATGAATATACTCTTGTAGTAAGTAAATAAAATTAGTTATATTCTTAAAAGAGCCCCCCCTTGGAAAATCCTAGATCCGCCCCTGGATAGGATTACAGACACTTCAGTTGTTCTCAACAACTTCACAAGTAGAGGTCGAGGCCTTACGTGAGAGAAGCTATATTTACCCATTCTCGTGCAATCTCTAACAGAAAGCTTGGCCGGAGGATGGTGCAAATCTCAGAGGGGTGCAACCGACTTGTACATGAAGGTTGATATGGGATTTATACAATACCGAGAGCCAAAGGCCCGAGGATAATGTAAATCCCAGAGGGGTTCAACAACCATTTACCTAGTCTCGCAAGCCAGACCCTTTACCAGACGCTACATGGGGGAAGGGTCTGGTACATTGCGCACATCAATCTCGTATCATTCCCCCAGAATCTGGGGTTAATTACTTCGGTCCTCTTTGCACCAGCCCCCCATCACACTTACCTATTGATTAGTGGCAGGTTTTGCTGTGCCACGGCTCCCTTGCCGTGTAGGGTGGCGAAGGTGTAGGCTTGGGGGATCCCCTCACCACTTGCTAATTAGTGCTAAGTGGTGCTGAGAGGGGATAATTGGATCTAATTGGGGGGTTACCCTCCAATTAGAGCCCCCCCCCCAGGCCCACGGTCGGACACAACCCCCTCCCAAGCCCAAACGCCACCTTCACCCCTCCCTAGGACCTGCCATATCCAGACACCCAAACTACCTCACTAACTATTGTCTACCTGTCGTCTCTACCTGTCAGCACTGTTTTTTTTTTATACAGCTACTGTCGTTATTAATCTGATGCTACATCATGTTCATGAGAACAAGTGGCAATGCTGACAGCATACTGCTACCATGACTGGTGAGTGTACTTGATTGTAAGCCCTCTATCACTAGTCTCATACTGTCTGATCACGCTGCCAAGATACGTGAATAACTAGCCAACTGCTCTCGTGGTATTCTCACGTAGTCCAGGTACGCCAAACTTCGCCACCTGCCCAAAGTCTTAATCACTGAGTCTTCCAGTCCCCTTCTAGCTGCCGCTGTTGCTGCCCCTATGCGAAAGCTGTGGCCGCAGTACTGCGACTGGTCCAGCCCTGCGGCAGCGAGGGCCTCTCGGACTGCTGACACCAGCCTTTGTCTAGTCAGGAGACACCCGTCCTTGAAAACAAAGAGTGGCCCTGGACGCTGCCCCCTGGCCACCAGGTAGCCCAACAGCGCCGTCACTGGGCACAGATCGCTATTTGTCCTCCCTATGTACAGGCAAATCCCCTTCCTAAACGGATCTGTTTTCGATTGCTTAATTAATGTGGACTCGCACCACTCCTGGCCTCAGGGGGTCATCGAAATCCTCATCACTCGGTACTGTCATCTCGCCCGCCCTGAGAAATCCGAAGTAACCCAGGGAGACTGCCTCCCACAGCATAATCTTATCTGGGTTGCGACTATCTTTCTGACAGACTGCTCTCATCTTTCTGAGAATATCTGGGCCTATTGGCAACCTTGTCCTGGCTGTCTCACCTATATGCCTCCATTCTCTTCACCCCTTGAATTGTGTACTGCAGTCTACACAGTGGTTTTTTAAACGGGTCTGGCCCTCCTTCCATGATGTGCAGGTACCTCACCGCTGACAAGTACACCTTCATCGTCATATGTTGCTGGCACTGCCACTAGACCCCCTGCTGCACAGAATGAGATATATCTCAGTTGCCCCGACCCATACACTCGCTGCGTAGACTCCGCCAGGCCTTTCAGGAACAGGCATTTAGCAATTCCGTCCAGCTCAGTGACGTCCAGTCTGGGCACTCCAGGATGAGAGCTCTGATCAGCTCCTGTGGGATAGTCACTGGCCCGGGCTGAGCCCCTGGGTTCTGCAACAGAAAGGAGGTACAGTCATTTCTGGAAAGAGCATCAGCACTCCTATTCTCCACCCCTGGTATATGCTCTGCCCACACTCTGACATCGTGACGGGCTAGGAAGAAGAAGGCACTTCGCATTAAGTGCATTGCCCTTTCGTTCTTGCTGGTTCCTGTATTGATGATCGCCACTACTGCGGCATTATCACACAGACACCTCACCGACTTTCCACTCCACTGGTATCCCCAGACTGCCAAGGCCATGACCACTGGCAGTAGCTCTTTAACCGTGATATGCACCTCCCTCCACGACTCCGGCCACTGGAACTGGAACCACTCACCCCTTGAGGTGAATGCCCCGCACCCCCAATTACCTGAGGCATCCGATGTGACTGTTGCAACTTACCCTCCTTTAAATACCCACCTCATCATGCTGGTGCCGTTCCAAGCCAACAGGAGGGTCGCCCACCAGGCCACGTCAGACCTAAAGCCCATGCTCAGCCTGATACGGTGGTGCGGCTTTTTTGCCACTGATAGCAGCGCTATCAATCACCTCAAGAATGTCCTTCCTGGCCGTACCACGCAGCTTGCATGCTGCAGCATGCCAATTAGTGATTGCAGCTCTCTTTTGGTACAGCAGCGCCTCCTTGACCAGCGATTGATCTCTCCTTGCAAACGGCACACTTTTTCCCTGGGCAGCCGCAGTGTCATTGCCACTGTGTCCAACTCAATTCCCAGAAAAGTCATAGTCGTCAACGGACCCTCAGTCTTGTGCGTGGCTATGGGAACTCCCAACTCCTGGCACCCCTGCAAGGCCTCTTCCTCACATCCCCCCTCTGAGGGGCTGATGACCAGGAAATCGTCAAGGTAATGCAAAATTTCGACCCCCTGTTGCTCTATAATCCCTTGCATAGCATCCGCCACTGCACTGAAGATTTTTGGTGCTGACCTAAGGCCAAACGGCAAGACCTTGTCTATGTATACTTTCCCACGCCAGCTCATGCCCAGCAATGGCCTGTCATCCGGGTGCACCGGCACAATTCGATATGCAGGCTCAATGTCGAACTTCGCCAGACTAGTGCCCGCTCCGTGTGTCAACACTCTGGCTACTGCCACATCTATGGAAGTGTACTTCATTGTGCAGAGTTCGGGTTCTAACCCATCATTCACGCTGTGGCCCTCTGGGTATGATAAGTCAACTATGAGTCTGTATTTTCCAGGCTGGTGGGGCTTCTCGATCACCCCAAACCTGTTTATATGGATTCCTGGCTGGGCTGTGGGGTCTACAGGGCCTGCTACTCTCCCTAGACTCACTTCCTTGTCCAGGTACTCGTCCACTACCTGCTTGTTCCTGGTGGCTGAGAGCATGTTGGTCTGGGCAGACACGTCGTGACTACCCCGTACTGGAAGCCGACTCGGAAGCCTTCTTTTAACCCCATGACGATGTATCGCTAAAAATTCTGGTCAGGGTGATATTGCAGTCGCCCGTCCCAAGTCCGCCATTCCAGCGGCGTCACCACGGTCTGATACTCTTCAGGCATGACCACCAGGCGGAGCGGTCTCCTGCCAGCCAGCCTTTCCAGGTGCTCCATGTAGGCGTACCTCCTTGCTGGGACGACACCTGTGAGCACACACACCCACTCCGACAGTAACTGGTACTGGTTGTTACGGACCTAACTCTGTTGTGTACACCCGGATCGTCCCCGCAACACACCCTCCTAGCTGCCGACCCACATCCCCTATACTACCTGGCCTGCCTTTCGCTCCTTACCCCGCTTCTTGCGACGATCTCGACCCACCCAGTGCTTATTTAACCATGCTTTATTTTATTTTATTTTATTTTATTTTATTTTTTTATTATTATTATCGTTATTATTATTTATTTATTTTTACTTACTACCGCTGCTATCTATACTTTGACTAACATAGCAACAAACTACATGTATACATTTTTTTTTTTTTTTTCTGTATACCAGCACACATCATATTATGAATCTGTCCTGTCGCACTGACTACACATACTGACACCAACAGTCTGTTACTGTCCTCTATGGGTCCCTCCCAGCACTTCTCTATTGGCTGGGTACTGCATACTCCTGTCCGGGGCCCTCTGCCGCTCCATACCACGGGTACGGCACACGGGCTTCCGGTGCTCGCCTCCTCACACTGAGCACACATGCTCGAACCGGCAGTAAGGAAGGGAACACCTCCCATCATTGAAGGCATAGCATGCGCCTCGCCGGCCCCTTCTCCTCCTGGCGTCTCCTTGCAGTTCATCTCTCCTGCCACCAACTGGCCTCTGCTCCTGTAACTGGACCACTGGAACCTCTCTTCTAGGGTTGTGGAGTGCGCAATCCTCCTGAGAGTGGTCTGACGCCATGCATCTGCTGCAGAACTGCCCCTTTCCTCCATAAGCCAGGAAAGTAGTCGCATATAGCCCTTGGTTCACTTTTGAAAAATCCGTAAAAATAGATTGAAATCTTTTATCAAAGAAGAGAAAAGGATTACTGCCTCTAAGTCTGTAATCTGCTGGCAAAACGCCGAGTCATACAATAGCCAGCCCCGTCCACCACACTTTCTGTACTTGGCTAACATCAGGGCCTGGTAAGCCCACAGCTCCCTGGCTTTCTGTGGGTACTTAGCACATACCACCGCTGCGTACAGACTAAAACACTGCAGCCAGCTATCAAAGTTCGGCACCTCTCTGCGGCAGGTTCTTCCGACTTCCCCGCTATCTCCTGCTGCCACTCTCCTCCTCTCCACCTCCACGTTGTCCTTCAGGAGTTCCGCCATCTCGATGTACTCTCCCTTTTGGATCGTCTGTACTAACTTCCCAGGGACAACGGGCAAGGCCTCACTAAGGACGAAGGGGGACACCTCCTCACTCAAGCGAGCTCTTTCCCGATCACGCTTCCCCAGCAGGTAACTGGCCGGCTGTCTGTGCCCCTCTACCTGGGAAGCTCTCTCGCCCAGATCCTCTTCCCCAGAGAAAACTGGAAGCCGCAGACTAGCAACCGTCTCTGGGGCCAGACCGCCCCCCAGCTCCACACCTAGCCAACACAAAAGCACCTGTCATACCACTACCACTCACTGCTGAGTTCCCCCGTACCCACTGCCTTCCTACTTCTAATTGGAACCTGGCGTCTGTGTGTAGCCCCCTGTGTGTGCATATGTGTGCGTACATGTACCTCCCCCATAACTGGTTTACTCCTGGGCCTCTGCCTACCGTCCACTAACTACTCCCAGGGGCCTCCGCCCGCTCATCACTCCGAGGGGCTCCGCCCACTCATCACCGCGAGGGGCCTCTGCCCACTCATCACTCCGAGGGGCCTCCGCCCACTCATCCCTACGAGGGGCCTCTGCCCACCCATCCCTACGAGGGCCTCTGCCCACTCATCACTACGAGGGGTCTCCGCCCACTCAGTACAGCAAAGGGCCTCCGCCCACTCCTTACTACCAGAGGCCTCCGCCCCTACTTCCTACCAGAAATTTCAGCCCCCTCACTGCACGGGGCCTCCTCCCACTCCTTACTACAAGGGGGAGGTGGGGTCTCCACCCACTACTCACTACACGGGGCCTCTGCCTGCTCCTTAGTACGAGGGCCCCTCCCCCCCCGCCCACTTCTTATTACCAGGGGGCCTCTGCCCACTTATTACTACGGGGGAGGGGGCTCCGCCCACTCATTGTTACAAGGGGCATCCACCCACTGACTAAGGGACCTTTACCTACTAATTACTGCCCACTCCTCACTAGAGGGGGCCTCCACCCACTACCAAACCTAAACTTTTCTCTGTATCTATGTACCTTAGCTCAACGAGTGGCACCTTTGCTCTACTACCACTCTCTTACTACGATTCTTCCTTACCTCCTGCCTCCCGATTGCGTCGCTCGGAAGAGTCTACCCTATCAGTGTCTACACTGGGCGCTGGCCTCCTCCCGGGCCGCTCCCCATCCGTAGCTCCCGGAACGCTTTCCCCGATCCTCTCAGTTGGGCTGCCATCCTAGCCGCGATCAAGTCCACTAATGCTGGGTCCAGCGGCATAGCGGCCACCGCGGGAGCACGACTTCTAGGCGCCTCCGACAACAAGGAACCCGCGGCATGGTTGTCTACGTCTCCTCCCGCTGTCGGTGCCGCCTCGCTACCTCCTGCCGTTCCCGACATCGACATCGCTCACAGTAGCGGTTCTCCTTAGCTGAGTTGTCTTTCCACTTGGTCTGGCCACTGATCGACTCTGGTCACTGGTCACGTGTCTTCTGGTTCCCTTTCCCCACGTGAGCATTCTATAGCTACCTTTCTGACAACCTAACTTCCGGGCTGGGTCTCTGACTCACCCCTGCCGCACCCCCTACTAATGCGGTCCTCGTAATTAACTAGGAAATACTTTGCCTGTACATACTTCTTATGGAGCGGCTGTGGTTAAATTGTTGGCTGTAAACTTTACGCGTTCATTTTTCCAACTCGGATAGAAATGGAAAGATGCTTGGGTTGTGGAGGAGATGTTTCCACTGCCAGTGAGAGAAAGCGGCGGCAATTACTTAGTGGTTCCACTGCAGAAAAAATCAGGAACACTTTAATTTCATTCTTCTGTCAATGTCATAACTTGCAATTAGATTCTGAGTCTATTAGAAGAGGGTATATTTGCAGGAATTGTGTCAGGTTGATAGAAAAATATAATCTATTGCATGAAGAGGTTGCAACCAATACAAGAAAGGCACTTCCACATTTGCCTGTGACTGCTGGAGGGACAGGTCAAGTCTTGAGCATTGCAAGCATTATCCCCTCCACCTCTAGTCGTTCAACCTCAGCGCATATGCCTCTTACTTCATCATCCATGCCAGTCACTGCTACTTATACTACAACATCAGTTCCTCAATTCTGTGCAGCATCACCTGTTGAGCAAGTAACATTTACATCTAAGGCTCTTCAACACCATCAAGGCATACTGTTTCTGCAACCCAGATGTCACAAACAGCATTAACTACGGCAAAGGACCGAGACTCTATGCTTAAGTTTAAATTTAGAACAGTTATTATCGAACTAAAGAACCAGGCACCCACTCTTCTCTCTCTCCTTCAAAGTTGCATGAAGACAAAGACTCCTCGTGTAAATTGCAACTTAATCATAGTAATGATTGCTGCTATGATTTGCAAGCATCATGACTCCAAATGCTCACTTGTACATAGAATTTTGTCTCTGGCTATGTACGCAGGACATTCAGCCAAACAGGTATGTATTTAATATACATGGCATCGATTTATTAAGCATTATGTTTTGTTATGTTTTATAAGGTGTATCAGCGTCTACAGAAAGTAGGTATTTGTTTGTCTCATCAATCAACTATCAACCTTGTAGAAGGCTTGGGAGATCACTTTGACAGGAAAGTGAAGGAATGGCAAAAAGTTGCAGAAAGTAAACTCGAGCCTTCACAAGTACTAATGAAATTAGGAGAGTTGAGCTAAAGGTGTTAAATATAGCAAATCCCACAGTTCACACCATGCAAAAATTTAGTTGCATTATTCATACTGGTTGATGTTTAGAGAAGTATTAATGTTAAACTGATTGGCGGAAGGGAGGGGGAAAGTTGGGGGAGGAAAGGGGGAAGTGGGGGGAAGGGAAGTGTTGATGTTTAGAGAAGTATATGTTAAACCGATTGGCGGAGGGGAGGGGGGAAGTGGGGGGAGGGAGGGAGTGGGGGGGAAGTGGGGGGAAGGGGGGGGGGAGTTGTGGGAGAGGGGGAAGTGGAGGGAGGGGAGGGGAGAAGTGGCGGGAGGGGAAGGGGAGGGGGGCGGGGGTGGTGGGGGACTAGAAGGCAAAGACATAGTGGTCTTCTGACGTGCCCAAAACTTTATCCGTTAACCACATGTATAAATAGTTCAGTACATGGAGTAGAATAAAAGCTCTGTGATGATTTAACTAAATAATAGAGAACGAATCTTTTTACGAGCCCAAATTATGTGTTTTTAATCATTTTTATTAAAGAGTTTTGAACGAGCACAGTAAGCTCGCCAGAATCCTCTTTGATGAAGGACCAGAATCCCCGCTGGGGCAAGAACCAATTACTCAACCGCTGGCTTGCGCTTGCAGTCGCAACTAATTCCCGAAAGCGCCCAAGCCTCACTATGACTAACAAGGTTTGGGTAATTAGACAACAAATATTGATGGATGACTACAGACTCTATAAATGTTTGACCACAGGCAGTTGCCAGTGGTTCTACATCAATATCATTAGTGTGATTATGGGTAAGGTAAAGTGTGGATGACCTGCTAAGCTAAATGTTCTGAGCTAAGCTAAGTGTTCCCCTAGTGTTCTTCTGTCTAGGGGAATCCTAGACAGGTTTGGCTACGCGAGACTACTCCAGTTTGACTTGCAGCCACCCCTACAAGCTCTTGCAGCTTCAGGAATGGTCATCCATACTGGCTTCCAAATACAGTGTGTTTATTCTATCCACAGCCTTCAGGTGAAGGCTTAATTTGTATTGATAATTAGAGTGAAAAAATGGGGACTTAGTTTGACCGAAGTTTCACTTTTTTGTTGTTGTTGTATGATAATTATAGACTGGAAAAATATCCATGGCTGCAAGTTCAATTTTGAAAGCACCCACAGAAATTGCCATTAATTGTTGAACAATCTTATGACATTCATTTATTAAATTAGCTAATTTGTACAAGTTATTACTATAAAATTAAAACATAATTTTTGTTTGATCTTTGAAAATGAAGCTGTATCAGAACTAAAAAAAATTAGCCAAATACAACATATGTCTGAAAGTGGAAGGGGGGGGATGGTAAAGACAGAGGGGATGACTGAAGCCTTCTCCCAATCTCATTCTTTTCCTACAGCCACATTACATACAGATGGTATAGTGGAACATGGAGAATAGGATACCTAATAAGATTGTGGGGTTTTTTTCCATCCTTTAATTACATAGTGTCTCAAACATATGAATTTAATGAAACTAGCATCAAACAGCAACGCATTTTTCTCTGTTTCGGCTCATTATTTTAATCATGTTTTGCAGATTAAAGACTCTGTGGTTGGTGGGATACCTTTTGCTAGCACTGACATTTCTCCGTCACCCAGTCCCTTCATGTGTGCGACCTCTCCACTTCCATTATCCTCTACTACTTCCCCATCGGACATCTCGTTGTCTTCATCACCAACCCGTCATGAGTGTGCTACTTCTGGTCTGCCTGATCTAACATCAGAATCTTGTGATGAAAATTCTGATGATAGAAACACGACTTCTTCCAGCCAGGAAGCCAGATCAGAACCTGAAGATGTGGAGTCAGTTCAGCTAGGTGAAGGGACTTCGTCAGGAGACACTGTAGCATCTCAGTCTGTCAATGCAGGATATAAAATAGTGTTTGACAACATTGACAAAGATGTGAAGCCCAGGCATATGACGAGTGACAACCAGACACGGTCATTACACTATGTACAGTCATATGCAGTGAAAGACAGAGTCAACTACGACTGTCTCTCTCCGGTGAACGTCGTACGGAAGTATGCATATTTGATATTCTCCCTACAAAAGAAGACTATTACATTTTGAAGAAGAACTTTGCAGTTCTTGTATCACGTGTGATGGTGAAATTTATACCATATTTCACTTCAGACTACAAGGAGCTTCCAACCATCATGTTCCTCATGAGCACTCCAAAGAGATGGCAACCAAGTCAGATATAGTAAGACTTTATTTTAATTAATTGCATTAACTAATTTGTGAGCATCAATTATATTCATTGTTACTAGGTCCCACTTGGTATTCTCCTGAAGAGTGAGATGAACTACGAGGATATGACAGAGATTTTGGAGCACCATCATAGCTATGTTCCCGCAGTGAATTGTGAGGTGGTCATTCCTCAGGAGAATGGTCCATTACAGGACCAGAAATTTCTCACTACTCTGGTTGGAGGAGACTACCTCTCAGTGGCACGGGCTAGGGGAGCTCAAGTCATTCGATCTACATCGGAGTTGATGAAGGACACACTCAACGAATTGTTGCCGGCAGCAGAAGATTGGCATGCTAAAGTATGCTTGATGGAGGTAAGGAATATTCTTTGTAATGACTTTTTAGACATTCAACCAGTTCATGTGAAGACATTTGGTTAATTGTGTTTGTGTATATTGTGGCCTTGATATACTTGATAAGAGAAATACTGATGTTTCCACATTATGTGACCGTCTACAGGAAAATCGGGCTCAACGCAGCCCCCACAATTTTTGTTGTTGTTTTTTTTGCACTTAAAGAGTTGTCGGCAACCAGATATTGAGCTCTCCAAGTTTTTATCGTTGTAGCTTTAGCCGTTCCCGATATAATAGACCTAACCATTCCCTTCCGTAGGCTAATTTAATACATTTTTAAGAATTCAATTGAGTTTTCCCGACGTTTACACGCGCTGTGTTGTGCCCGATTTTCCCCGTAGATGGTCACATATTAATTTTGCAGTGAGAACAATTAACCCATTGTCTATGAATTAAAGTAGCACTCTTATTTTATTTCAATAAAATAAAATTTTTACAATTTTTTTTGCCACTGACTGCAGCTAGGTTAGTTAGGAAACTGAACTCTCATTCAGTAATTGTGGTGCCCGAATAATTGATTGAAGTTTTGCCCTCATGCTCAGGAGGTTACGTTCCATGTGGTAAAGATATTTTTGTGTGCTGTGTAGTAGGAAGAGATTGTATGATAGAACTTTATTTTGAAACAAAATATCCTAGAAACAAGGGTCCATTTTCTATATTAAAATTTTCCTCCCTCTTCTCTCTCCAACATTTTTGTAGTGCATGTGTGTGTGTGCATGTGTGTAATGTATGTGCATGTGTGTGTGCATGTGGATGTATGTGTGTGTGTGCATGTGTGTCCATTTGTGTGTATGTGTATGTCTGTGCAGGTGTGTGCATGTGTGTGCATGTGTGTGTGTGCATGTGTATGTGCAGGTGTGTTCGTGTGTGCATCTATGTGTGTATGTGTGTGTGTGTTTGTGGTACATTGTATGCTCCAACTACAAGAATTCAAATTTAGCATCTGTACCTTAATTAATATGAAGGCAAGGGCGGTGGTTAAGGTGTTATTAGGGCTGCTATTGAAGTTGTGAACACTCTTAACAAAGTAAGCTTAAATACCCTTGTGCATTACTTTCACTTAGCTAGTTTGTGTGTTGTGTAGTAGGAAGAGATTGTATTGTGTCTCTTTGGTAGAACTTTTTTTTGTGAACAAAATATCCTAGAAACAAGGGTCCATTTTCTATATTAAAATTTCCCTCCCTCTTTTCTCTCCAAAATGTGTAGTGCATGTGTGTGTATGTGTGTATGTGCGTGTGCATGTGTGTGCTTGTGTGTGCATGTGTGTGTGCGCGTGCATGTGTGTGCATGTGTGTATATGTGTTTATATGTATGTGTGTGCGCATGTGTGTTATGTGTATGTGTGCATGTGTGTATGTGTGTATGTATGTGTGTGTGTGTATGCGTATGTGTGTATGTGTGCATTTGTGTATTTAGGTGTGTTACGTGTGTGATGATTGTGTGTGTTCATGTTTGTGTGTGTTTGTGTGTGCATGTATGTGTGTGTGTATGTGTGTGTTTGTGGTACATTGTATGCTCCAACTACAAGTTCAAATTTAGCATCTGTACCTTAATTAATATGAAGGCAAGGGTGGTGGTTAAGGTGTTATGCTGAATTGTGTACATTACTTTCACTTAGCTAGCTGTAGGGAATACTAAATATGAATACATGTACTTTCACTGATGTGTTAATGACCATGAACGTCATGAATACCAGACATACAGCCTCGCTCTCAGCGGGTGAGGCAGGTCAGCCTCAACTAGAAAATTCTAACTGTATGCTGTAAATATTTCATGGTGGGGTGAGGGAGGTAATAAATATTAGCTACCCAATACAATTCCAAGTAAATAAAAACTCAATCTCCATCCATGAAGTTCAAACGACTCTGTTGTTGCATTGATAGTCCTTGACCCTGATAATAAGCTACATTGTTGACAGAACACGTCCCTGGGGCCCTAGCAACGCCTTTACGGGTCGTTTTCTCGGAATCAACAATAATAAATTGAACAAAAAATAAGGTATCGTTTAGTGCGTAGGGCGAAGATGACTTGTGCTTACAGCTAAAAAAAAATACTTTTTTTTAATTAGATGCCGCATTTTGGCAGATTTTCCCAAAATCGGTCATCATTGTAAACCAGTAATTCTTCAATAGTATGTACATTGTAATAATCTGAACTCATTTCAAAGCAGAATTATACCTGGAATTGTTCTTTGCATTATTAATTTAGAGTTTATTCTTTTCATCGTGAGATTGATTTGAGACGACTAGTTTGGTAAACAAATAAAAATGTAAATATCAGCATTAATTTTGAACTCTTCCCCAATATTCACATCCATATAGACGTACAAAGAATGTTTATAGTTACAACATTACCAAAAAAATTAGATCTCCTTTTGTGCAAGTCAATTCGCGCCTGCTTGTTGACTGAACTGAGAGCAGTGGCCTCTAATACCATAATCATATTAATTTCTTTCTCCTCCTACTTCCTACCCAATTTTTTATCATTCAAACTACCACTTTATGAATGTAACCACCGTTTTACTTTTGTTCTGTTGCGCATAAATTACTAGTTGCTGGTGGAAGAAGCCTCTGTCATTTTGGGCTAGTGATTTGATGAGTAGTTCGTGCTAAAGGGCCTAGTCCTTGGCTTACTTAGTTTGATTGGAGGCCATAGAAACAATTAGGAAGTACAACCTAATCATTTACACCAATGCTAATAAAAAGTGCTGTCAGTTCCAACAATGTGATTGTCTGTAGAAAACTGGGTATAATATGCCCCCTCCATATTTCTTTTTAATATCTATTATTTTAGCAGTAAGAAATTGAGATGTCATGTCTAATCTGCACTTTTTTTTCCAATAAGCATTATTTTGACTCCTTATTTGTTTTTATGAAATAGAACAACATTAATTAAATACTATTCTCAATGTGTCATTTAATGCTGTCCTCTTAGGTGATATGGAAAAGGTTGTATGATACAAAGTCTGGGATGGAGAGAGGTACATTCTATCAGTTGAGAAACTTGATCAACCGCAGGAATGTCAAGAAAGAAGTGAAAAGTGATGTGAATGCAGCTGAATGCTTCATTGAAATTGTGGTGACCGGTTACATTGTTAGTGCAGTCCTGTCCTATCTTGGTATGGCATGTATTGATGATACACCCAGTGATACTATTCTATCTCCTGACTTGTGGATAGAAGATGACTCAGTCAGGAAGTCTGCACTGATGGGTGTTGCGTCTGCCACTGTTGACAAACACATCGACCTAGCTACAAAATTCGGTCGAACACAAGAGGGAAGTGATGATGGCAGTGCAGAGAGCAGTGGTGATTGTGGAGAGAGTGCTGATGATGGTGGAGAAGGCGGTGATGGTCCTATGGGTTCAGCATACGAATATTGTCGGGAAGTGTTGAGCTTGCTGTATCTCAATTTCAAAGATTCGATCAGGGAAGGAGATGGAACACGTGTAATGGTAGCATGGAAATATTTCATGCTTATTTTCAAGGCAACCAAGCACAAGAACTATGCAATGGAAGCACTCACTATGCTCACACAATATTTTGTGATCCTGCCGCCAAATTTAGCGGAACAACTTAAGTGGAGTCGTTTTGTTAATGTGCATGGCTTTCCAGGACGTAACATTAGTGCAGATCTGCACATGGAGCACATGAACAGGACTGTGAAGACAATTATTGATGGATTGGGAGCTAATAAAACTGATACTGCAATTGTTCGAGCAGGAAAGAGTGTGGGACCAGTCAGTGATATTTTGTCTACATTTGATGATGAGGCAGGAGTTGCTCCAATCAGTGGCAAGCATGCTGAGAAGTCACAACTGAATGATTTGCATCAAATTGTGAATCAACTGATGGAGTCGGAGGTGTTTGATGCAGGTCTACACAACTACAAATCTTTCTTAAACTTAAAAGCAAACCTGACAATAACTTTACCAGAAAAAGACCTTAAGAAATGGATTCTCAATAATTTTTCTAAATACACCCTATCTTAGCTATTCTGTACTTTTTGTGATTGTTATTAGAAATATCATTGTCCTGTCAAATGAAATACATTGCTACTACAAATATATGAAGGAATGTGAACTACAGAATAAATGCATAAAAATAGTTAAATACAATGCAAAAAATAACTATTTATTTGCTTGAGAATGGAACAATAAATAAATTAAAGTTTGTATAGATAAATAATATGATAAAATAAGTGAAGGAATGTGGAAACTACAGAATAATACATGAAAAATAGTTGAACAAGTGCAGAAAAGAACTATTTGTTTGTTTGTATATTTGATAATGGAACAATAAATGAATTAATGTTGGTATCACAACTTCCACAAGTACAGTTCCTCTGGCAAATATCACAACACTTGCACCCCTGAGCTTTAAAAACACAATCGTCAAAGTCTGTAAACAAAAATGATCTTCTACAAACTACATTCTTCTCCAAGCAGTAGTCAATCATGTGCTGTGTAGTGTACCTTGTGGTCAAATCTGTTGATGTTTTCCAAATTGTAGCACATGATAATTTACCATCTCTTCCTGCTCTGCCACTTTCCTGCACGTACATCTCGGCATCACTAGGAATGCCCCAGTGTATTACATGCCGCACATCTGGGCAGTCAATCCCCATACCAAATGCTATTGTAGCAATCACAACTCTTAAAGATGATTCCTTAGTAAATTGTTCAATTAGTTTATTTTTTACGCTTTCATGAGTGCAATGGGTATACATATCTACTACTTCGGAGCTTCTTTTTGGATCAGTAAAATATTCTTCTAAACTATGCTTAAAAAATTGATATATTGAAATTACATTATCGTATGTCTTACAGAATATTATAATTCTTCCCATGTTACTTCTCTCAATCTTTAACTTCTCCACAGTACCTTGAAAAACTTTACTAATTACATCATCTCCTCTAGGTTTGTCCATCACAGCATATACGATATCATCTCTAGCTGGAGGAATGTAAACGATTTCTGGCATCTGCATACTCAAACTATTTATAATAAATTTTCTGGTAGATTTTGTGCCTGTTGCGGTTAATGCCATCACTCGAACTGTGTCTGGTATGATACTTCTAATTTCATCTAGGTGTGAAAATTCAGTTCTAAATTTCTCTCCCCTACAATTAAACAAGACATTATGTATGAATCAACACAACCACTCGGAACATTATTTGTAAGCTAGGTTGTTATTGCTATCTACATAGCTACATACCATTTCTTTCGCAGTGAGCTTCATCCACTACAAAGCCAACTAAATTTAAACAGTATATTCTAGATGACAAAATTCGCCTCCACTGAGTACTGAAGAAAAGTGCCTCAGGAGACACAAAAATGACCTGATATTCACCCCTCTCTATTTCTTGTTTAGTTGAGTAGAGATGGATTCCTTGTCTGAAATAAAAGTTGCTCTGATGCCCATTTTTGTTATGCTTCCAACCTGATCTTTCATTAAGGCTATCAGAGGTGACACGACTAGAACAATTGACTGTCCAGAAACACCTCTAAGAGCTATCTATGATAGAATATAGCACAAGGATTTTCTATAACCAGTGGGTAAGGAAACAAATACATCTCGCCCAGAAGCAAACTTCTGCAAACATATCTCCTGTTTCGGCTTCAGAGTTAAGCCCCGGTCAGATGTAACTTCACTAACGGCTAAATCAATCCCGCTCTGCAAAGGAGTCAACGCTTCCATAGATCACTGCTTGAATCAATCTGACCGTATAGTCTGCGCGCAGTCCTGCGGGTTGGCATAAACGTATTCATCACGAGCGGAAATGAATGTGGCAAATACGAGATAGGTATGCGCAATGTACCAGACCCTTCCCCGGCGTAGTGTCTGGTAAAGGGCCTGGCTTGCGAGACTACCATTTACCATGGCTCTAGGAAACGAATAAAAGCTAATTTTGATTGGCCAGTTAATTTATCGCAAATTGAGCAATCTAATTGGACGGTTTGAACAAATAGATTAGAACTTGAACTATAACATTGCACCCAACTGTGTCCATGCTTTCACTCAACCCAGTACATATATATTATTCATTTGATACAGGAGAATATCACGAGTCTGTTGACTTAGTATTGACGCGAGTGCCGCAGGCACGAGCGTAAATACCGCCAATCAGACGAGTGATATTCTCGGGTATCCAATGGATATTAACTCTACGTGTGCCATAAAGCAACTGTTAGTCACAGTTTAACAAAGTTGGAGGCAGTGCCAGATGGGTATGCTTAGTGCTTGGGAGGGAGCGCCCTCCCATTGTGCTGGTGCCTACAGCACCTTTGTTGCTGCTTAGCAGGAGGGTGCTCCTGATTGTGCAGGTAACAGTTTCTGTAGCACCCTCCTACTTGTGCTTGTGCCTGTGGCACTTCTGCTGCTCTGAAGGTTGTACCCTCCTCATTGCACTATTTGCTGATACTCCCTGCTGTCTGGCTTCAGCGGAAGCCTTAACTTATTATTTCACTACATACTGTCCATTAGCTGCATTTAAGCCCTATGTGCACTATTGCTCCAGATGAGTTGACCTCATCACATTTATGCCTGGCCTATTGCACCTGTTGAGTATTAGTGCTTGGGGGAAAAGGGGGGAACCCCCAACTACTGTCCCTATCCTCAATCTATTTAGGAGGCCTACCTAACTCCGATTTTATGACCTACCTCACTTCCTTTTAATTTTCAATTATTAGCATAGATTACTACCATTATTATCCTCCCCCCTTTCCCCCAAGTTGTATGGATACTATTCTTATGCATACATATATATACATAATTAAGTATACACCCACACACACCACTTTATTTATATATTTTTTTAATTTATTTATTTATTTATTTTTTTACACATATTGCGAAGAGTGAAGGTGATAATCAAATACATGGCATATTACTGGCCTAGTTTGCTATAACCGACGAAAATGCTGCTAGTTGATGTCTTGGGACTCGAATGTATCGCTTAAATGCGTCACTTTTCCATCTGCCCAAGGCTTGTATAGTCGAATCTTCCACTCCTTTGGCTGCCGCCGTGCTCGCTGCTCCAATTCGAAAGGAATGTCCCGTAAAAAAGGACGAGTCCACTCCTGCGGCCCTTAGAGTAGATTTCAGCCATGCAACTAATGCTGCCCTGGACAAAGGGTTCCCTCCATCTTGTACAAATAAAGCTGTTGTTGACCTAACCTTTCTCACTCCAAGATATGCAAGAACTGCCACTACTGGGCAAAGATCCTGATTTGTACGCCCCAGGAACAGCTTAATACCAGATTTGTCCTCATCCGTTTTGGACTGTTTTAGAAACACACTTATCATAGTTGGAATCTCATAACTATCCACCGCTATGTCGCTTATCTCTAGGTGCTTCCCTGGATCAAATGGGTCAATGACAGTAAACTCGCCGCAGCGTAAAAATGTAAAGTACCCTAGGCAACAAGCAGCCCACATCATGATGTTTGTGTAGTCTGTGGGTGCTCTCTAGACTACCTCCCAAATATCTCGCAAGACTATCGGTGTAATAGGCAGTCGTCGATCTTGCCCTGAAGGTTTCAGCCTCTTCACACCTTTAAACACTAGATCCAGTTGCGGCACAGCCAAGAAGGGATCTGCATAACCCTTGCTGAGATGCAAGTGCCTCACTGCCGACATATATGCCCGAACTGTTGAATAACCTACTGATCCAGAAAGGTGAGCTGTGAACAGCACCAGTGTCTTCTCTGTCGCTGGTAGTGGGTACTTTCCAATAGCCTCACAGAACTAGCTGTCGGTCAGCTGGATGAATGGGCACATTCCTGTAGGCATGTTCAATATCAACCTTTGCTAACAGTGACCCTCTGCCTAGCCCCACAATCTTCTCAATGGCTGTATCCACTGATGCAAAGGCAATCGAACATAACTCTGAGTCTATGCCGTCATTAACACTTGCTCCATCGGGGCTTGAGAGATCAAGAACCAGTCGCCACTTTCCGGGATGGTTGGACTTCGGTATTACCCCAAATCTAGAAATCTGCACTGTTTCCGTGTATTCCTTAGGAATCTCTACAATACGCCTAGCCTTTACCTCTGTCGCTAATACTGTTACAGGTTCTGGATGATGCATTGTCGATGCCATGTTACCGACAGATTTGCGTGCACATCTTCCACGCTAGAAGCCAATCTTGAACCCATTTCTGATTCCATCTAGAAATTTGCAGAAGTCTCTATCTCTGTGTCCCTCCAGTTCTTGCCCCCAACTCTCAGCAACTAACGGTGTGATAATTCTCTGACAAAACTCAGGGAGAATGCTTCTATCCACCGGTTCACAAGTACTTAGTGCCAACATATCTGTTGTGTATCGGTATCTTCCATCCCTCAACATGTTATGTGCTTGGAAATGTGTACTTATCGCTACTATATAATTGCTAATACAATCTTCTATCATTGATATTGTGAGTCATTATTTACTGTGGACATGGGTAAACGTTGAATATTGCATACAGAATTATTTGGTGAGTCTATGGTACTGCTTGTATGAATCATCTCAAGGTGATTTGTGCATTTCTCCTTCTCTGTCCGGTTAGGGACGAAAAGGAGGGGGCTCTCCAGACCTCTCGCCATTGATTCTTTCCTGGTCCCTGATTACTTTGGGCAACGGTTAGCCTGGTGATCCCCAGAACAATGAGCACAGACGTGCCTGAAGTTACAGCAATCTGCACTGCAGCCCACCGAGCCCCAGTTCCAGCGCTTACATACTGGTGCATCTGGGTAAGGCCGGAACCTACTGTCACTCCTCCTGTTATGATGAGATGATCCACTCACACACTTCTTGTGTTCCTTGCTGCCACATGACAAGCAGGGGATTCGGGATGCCGCTATGCCGAAGTGTTGGGTCCATAGTGGTGGGCTAATCTGTCCCCAACAAGTAAACAAAGTAGGTTCTGCCGCAGCTTGTCTCCTAAACAAACTATCATATCCCAGCAGTGATGAATATGCGAGCAGGTCCTTCACTCTTGACGAATCCTTCATAGACACCACTGCAATGTAGGTATTGAAACATCCTACCCATTCTTGAATCGATGTAATTCCCTTCTTCTCCTTCCTTTGCTCTCCATACACCAGGTCTTGTATTGTCGGCTCTGGAGCACCCAGCCTCAATGGTAGCAATGAGTCCAACTCAATGAATTCATTCCTCCAAATTTTTTCTGCCAATTTCCCTGGGATAGGCGGAGAGTTCATACTCACTACAACTGCTTCTCCTGACTTTGGGGCCATTCTGTCTCCATGCCACAGAGCCGAAACTGGCGACTCTGGTGATAATGCTGATCTGACTGCCAAACTATTTGGCACTCCCATTGATGTAGTGGGCGTCGCTGTCCCTGGTGCTGCCAGGGAAGTACCCAATGCTGCTGCACTGCCCGGGCTCATCAACGGCACCGATCCCCTAATTACACTGGCTGGCGGCAAGCAGCCCACTCTACCACCTGCCATATATATAGCAAAATATGTATCACTCTCCACTAGGTATCTTGCCCTAGAAGCAACTCCCCTTAATCTCCTTTAATGCATACTACCAGGAAAATCCTAGCTAATCTAACAATTACTTACTAACCCCTAGCCTAACCCCCCTTACAACCTTAAACTCTTACCTTGCTACTCTACTATCCCAGTACTATCCCCAAGTATGCCAAGTTTAATAAAAGACTATCCTTTACCTGACAAAGGAATTGCTGAGCTGGCAACCCTAGCCGTTGGGCCTGAAACAGAGGTCCCTTCGCTAGCTCTGTCTGACCTCTCCGCCTCAGGAGGGGGTCGTCTGATAGCCTCCACAATTGACTTGCCAAGCGTGGCATTGCTCCCTCCAGTGCCCTTGATAGAGCTGCGTCTAGTGAGACAGCTGACACCCGACTCCCCGCCGTAGTTGTGACTACTGCCTCGGATAAAGATGCGCTAGGAACGCTAGTTGAAGCCATAATCAGCCTGCCGTGCTTTGCTAGAAAGGCAATTTTAACTTCAGAAAGACAATATTGCTTGCGTTGGCTAGTCAGCTAGTCTGCCCCACTGTCACGTGACTGTATCTGTTGTTTCCCGCCTAAACCCACTGGCACCGCCCCCGTCGCCAGCCACGGAAGCACACTGCGCGTTAACCCTATTTAACATAAATATTCAATTAACCTATGGTCTTCAACATTTGCCATTTATTGGTACGGTATTATTTGCCCAAATACAGGGGTTGTCACATTGTTTTGGGGGAGTGGCAAAGCTTTTGAGGTTAATTGGCCCCGCCTTTTGCACCAATTAACACTTATTGTGTCTATTTAGGCACATATGAGGCCTCCTCCCCCTCACTTTATTTACCCCTGCATCTATCACACTGTAGTAATGGACCCTTCTGCACTACTCCAGTGGAGAACAACCGCAATTATATGTTTTTTGTTTTTATTGACCGTATCATAGTATTCTTGTTATCATTATTACATTGATATTGTATTATTCTTATCCTAATTGTTATTATTTTTTTATTTTTTATTTTTTTTTTTATTTTTTTTTTTTTATATTAATGTTGCTGTTCTTGTTACTGTCCTTATTGACCTGGTGATCATTATTATTGTTACTATCCTCTTACCCAATCCAAAGGGAGGGGTTTTGGGTGGGGGTTCTTTCTTCTCCTAGCCGTAGCCTGGTTGAGTCGTTCCACGTGCACTGGTAAGGCCTCTCTCACGTGCTGTCGTAGTACTACTCACAGGTGTCGTGCACCCGATCCTCACCTTGTCCTAACACTGGGGGTGTCCCCGCGCTCCCTGCCCCCTGCCCCTCGTACCTGGTTAACCCCGTTTAATTAGTATTAAACTCCATTTAACCTATGGTCCTCCCGTCTTCAACATTTGCCATTTATTGGTACGGTATTATTTGCCCGAATACAGGGGTTGTCACGTTGTTTTGGGGGAGTGGTAAAGCTTTTGAGGTTAATTGGCCCCGCCTTTTGCACCAATTAACACTTATTGTGTCTATTTAGGCACATATGAGGCCTCCACCCTCCAAAGCTAACACCCTCACCTATCCTGCCATCCTAGTACTGCCCCCCTGATCATTCATAATTCATAACATATACAATGATAGTTCTTAGCATTGAATCATTAAACAGCATCAATAGTCACAAAATCCAGTCTTTTGTCTCTACTGATCCGCACGACGCTCCTGACTCTGCCCAGCTAGTTGTTGAGAAAACGTTGCCAGCTGCTCTTTAGGCGTTTTGACGTACAGCTGATAGGCTGAGCTCTTCCATCACCCTAACAACTTGATTGTTGCATCTCCTACACCCTGTCTTGCTGCCATTGTGGCTGCCCCACTCCGGAAACTGTGGCCCGAGTATCGTCGAGCATCCACTCCTGCATTAGTAAGTGCACATTTGACCTCCATCACAAAGCGTGCCCTTGTCAGTGGCTTTCCATCTTGCCACCGGAAGAATGGTCCCAGACCTTTGCCCCGTTTTACCATGTACGCCAGGACTGCTGCCACTGGGCATAGCTGGTTGTGTGTCCTGCCGATGAAGACATCCGTTCCCTCCCTACGCTGGTCGGTTTTTGACGCCTTGAGCCTTATTTTCAAGTGTTTCGGACTTTGCAGGCAATCCACTTTAATGTCATCAAAGGTCAGCTGTGCGCCCTTGTCGAATGCCCGCTCATCGGCTACTGTGATTTCCCCTGATCGGAAGAAGCCGAAGAAACAGAGTGACGCTGACGCCCACAGCATACTGTTATTCCATTCTTTTTTGCTACCCTGCCATATCTCCCTTAATTTAGACAGTAGAGCTGGTGTAAAGGGTAGTCCGGGCGGAGTTTGGTTCGCTTGTGAGGCTGTCTTGGCCTGGGTCAGTTTAATACCCTTTAGTACCTGCTCCAACCGGGTCATTCTGTATATTCCTGGGTCTCCCATGCCCTCCGCAATGTGCCAATGTCTGATGGCAGACAGGTAACATTTAATTGTTGCATGACAAAGATGATCATTAGCCAACTGTGCGACATACATACATAATAACGATTCAGATGTCGGCAGGGGTTGTGCCCCACCTTTTACACAGAAGTTCTCGTATCTTCTCCTAGCTGCTTGGTATGCCCGTCTTGTTGCTGGGGATAGGCCATTCAAAAAATAGAAGTCCACAGATTTGACCAATGCTGGGACATCCAGTCGGGTTTGGTGACTATTAGTAGATCCAACAACGCCTCTGGGATGGCTGTGGGTTCTTTGTTGGCCTGCGGGTGGAGATGACGAAAGAGTGAAACATTGTTTCTTGACAGTGCATCCGCCTTTGCATTGTTTGTCCCTCTGATGTGTGCTGCTTCCAATTGAAGCTCAAATTTTGCCATTGTGTAGGCCAGACATCTAGTTAAGTGCATTGCTTGTTTGTCCCGAGTTAACCCATGGTTGACGATGCTGACTGCCGCCGCATTGTCGCACCAAACTTGCACTGTCTGCCCCCGCCATTTCTCTCCCCATAATGCGGTCGCCATTACAATTGGTACTAGTTCCTTTGTCGTGATGTGGCACTCGGCCACGGGTCCTGACCATTTCAACATGAACCACTTGGTGCCCCAGTAGGCACCACACCCCCAGCTTCCTGACGCATCTGATGTTAGAGAAACCAATTTATTGTTTGATCTCTCCTGTAGCATGGTGATCCCATTCCATTTTGAGCTAAATTGGTACCACCATTCTATGTCAGACCGTGCATCCTGGTTCAGGCGCACGAAGTGCTCCAGCTGTGTCACTGCCATGGACAAATCTATTAGCCTCCTTAGGAAGGTCCTGCCTGCTCTTACTACTTTAGATGCATGAGCCAGCAGTCCAATGAGTGACAGAAGGTCACGCTTTTTACATGCCTTTCGACCTCTCCAGTGCGACAGTTCTTCGAGCAGGCGTGCCAATTTATCCTTTGGCAACCGCAGCTCCATGGCTTCTGAGTCGATTTCTATGCCAGTGAATGACAAGGACGTCATTGGACCCTCATCTTTAGCTGGCTCTTTTGGCAGGCCCAGATATTCGCACACTTCATGCATGACTGTGTTGTTCTCAGCACACTCCTTTGTATCTGGGCCCCCTATCGTCAGGAAATCATCGATGTAGTGGACCACGTGAGACACCCCTCTGCGCATCATGACCCACATCGCCGCATCTGCCACTGCAGAAAATATGAGTGGGGCCGACCTCAGCCCGAATGGTAGAGTTGGGTCAATATATACCTGGCCCTGCCACTTCATTCCAAGGAGCCTCCTATCATGGGGTGTACTGGCACGTTACGATATGCCTGCTTGATGTCCATCTTCGCCATTTCTGCCCCTCTACCTAGCGAAGCGACAGTTTTTGCCACCTCATCCACAGTCACATATGAGAGACTTGCTAATTCTTTGTTAATCCCATCATTTACGCTGTGGTTGTCGGGTGCCAACAAGTTCACAATAAGCCGAAATTTTCCGGGTTTATTCTTTTTGGGTATTACCCCAAAGGGGTTACAGTGAATGCCCAATTCTCGAGCCTCCTGTGACGTGCCAGCTCTTATAACTCATCCCTGCTCCAGTTCGTCTTCTAGATACTTGGAGATAACCCCTGTTTGTTCTGATGCTGACACCATGTTCCCATCTTTTTCCTTTAGAGTGGCTCTACCTGGATCGAAACCAACCCGGAAACCTTCTTTGATGCCTTGCAAAATAGTTTCCACCAGTACCCTGTCTGGGTGGCTTGCTAGTTCCTGGTTCCACGCCTCCCTTCTCAGCGGTGTCTTTATCGTGGCCAGGCGCTGCGGTAGCATTACTCTCTCAGCGGTGCCCGAGCAGTCCATATGCATTATGACGTAACGGCAAAGGTCACAGAGGTCAACGGTGAATCGACGGTGTTGTGGTACAGCTCCAGTGAAGTCGAAAATGTCAAGGCGACAGTGTTCTGTTTGGGGCTGCCATAATAGAAAAGGTAGATGCCCAGAAAACATTGAAGGAGAAAGAGTGTGTGGCTGTCCCTCCTTGTGCTTTTCAGACTGCCCAAAGTCAAAGGAGTTGTTAACTCTACACTACATTGAGAAGATGCCTTCTGATGTAAAAAGAGCAGTTGTGAATAAAATTAACTTTACTAGGAAGGATGCAGTAGGAGGAAAGTGGAAGCCAACAGCTGAATCTTGTATTTGTAACCTGCATTATTTAAACTTCAAGGGACCCACTAGATCTAACAGCCATTTGTTACCCCAGTATTTTAAGCGGCCTCATGAATCTACAGTTACTCCAGCAAAAAGACGTATGTTAGTGCGTAACCATGCTGATACTTCCTCTTTTCAGGTGGATGAAATTGCTTCTAATTCTACTGATAGTGTTATTGAAGATATCTCAGATCAAGAAGATTCCCATGTATTAAAAGCTCAAAATGTTGAGTTAGAGGCAAAGATACGACAACTAGAGTCATCGCTAGCTCAATCAAAGGGCGAAGTCGAGCATCTTCAGACGTCACTACAAAGATTAGACCCTAGTTTTTTGTCCCAATCACAATTACGTATGTATACTAGTCTTGGACAAGCTGAGTTTCGCTGCTTAGTGACTTGGCTATCAACAACTTCAGTGAGTAGGAGATCAACATCCCCATGTCCTACTTTGCTATCTTCTGCAGAGTCTGCTTTAACATTTTCTCAGACATTACTTCTAGTTTTGATGAGAATAAGGCAGAATCTAACACAAGGTGATCTTGCATGTCGCTTTTGTATCGATCAATCATCTGTGTCACGAATCCTTAATCAATGGATACCAATGTTAGCAAATGTGCTTGGTGGATTAATAGTATGGCCTCAGACTAACATTGGACCGGCAACTCCTCCTTATAACTTCCTTCCTAATTCAGTTGCAATTATTGATGGCACTGAAATATTTATTCAGCGTCCAAGTAATTTGACCACCCAAAAATCATCTTATAGTGATTACAAAGGCCGTACTACTGTAAAATATTTAGTTGCTATAGATACTTTTACAGGAGTTTTTATGTATGTTTCAAACGGATTCTCTGGAAATGCAAGTGATCGCTACACCATTGAACAAAGTGGTATTTTGGAGGTGTTAAAACCAGGTCAGCGAATTTTGGCTGACAAAGGATACACTGCCAGAGATTGATTTGCTATGAAACGATGTTTTCTAACCATTCCATCTTTTCTCAGTGGGAACAAATTTAGTGAACGAGAAGCATTGCAGTCACGCACCATAGCAAGTGTTAGAATCAGAGTTGAAAATGCTATCAGGCGGCTAAAAGAATTTAAGATATTTACAGATTGTTTATCTAATCGAATAAACAAACGAATTGTTGATGATATGATTGTTACAGCATGTGCATTATGTAATTTAAAAGAAAGACTAATTAATGTTTAAATGTTTATGATTCAAGTACTCTAGTAATTATTTGTGGACCTAATGTAGTGTAATAATATTGTTTCAGTTTGTCTTTCATTTCATCCCATAAACGTGCATCCAAATAAATTCTTTCAACATGAATGTCGGATAAAGTCCAGACAATGAAGTCGCAATAGCTAGCTTTGGTGATTCCTAGCTGCCCAATCACTTGATAATAATAGTCATGGTTCCTTTTCAACATAGGTTCATGATTCTCAATAGATAGGCAAAACTTAGAATCAGCACATGCATTAACTATGGAGTCATGGCGATGGTTATAAGGACACTTGACTTCAACTAATCCAATTTTACCGAAGTCAATGTAGAAAATGCCATCAGGTGAGGCCCCTAAGAATGGTAATTCAACACTGAGGTAGATACCACATATATCTACCTCAATTCCCGTTATACGCTGGTATTCACTTAGTGCTTCCTCTTCCTGAGTCGTTCCCCAATTTATAGCAGCATAATCACCTAGCAAAATCTTGCTCAAAGAAAGTGGATACAAGGGCGTAGGAGCCGGTCCGGCCGGTCCGGCTTTGGCCGGACCACTTTTTCTCTTAACCTAGTTACAGGTAAGGATCGTCGCATACAAAAGTAATGACTTTTTCTGAACCGCGCGGGTAATAATCGTTGCACTCACAAACACTACGGTGGACGCGGAGTAGTAACAGTTCACTGTCATGGCTTCCCCAGCTTCCACGGAGCAGAAACCGCACCAGCCAGCAGCAACTTTTACTTTTCCAAAGAGAACTTTGGAAAGAAACAGGATGTGAAGAGGAGTTTTCAGCAAAGCTGGTTTGTGAGGTGGTCTTGGCTACACTACTCAGAAACGCATTTTGTTTTATTTGTATCAAAGCTGATACAGCTATAAGCTGAGATCTGGTACAAAAGACCAAGCTTTCATAAGGAGAGGATTCACCAATTGGAAGGATGGTCCAGAATCATTTCGTAGGCATGAAGAAAGTAAGTGTCACAAAGAAGCTCATGAAATGATAGTTACAATTCCTAAAACAGTTGGAAACTTTTATTAACAGTGATCACAGGCAATCAATTTTTGGAGTGTTTGATTAGTTTTGGAAAAATTATTTGATATTTTCCCCTTATAATAAAGTAGCTATACCTTGTTAGTGACTATACAATAATTATTTTAATCAATTAATAAACAATAGTCAACACCTTTAATTAAGTTCACACCCACTTCCTGGTCACACCCACTTCCTGGCCGGACCACTTCAAATTGGCCTGCTATGCCCCTGGGATACAACATTCGAAACTTCCTATTACACACCCTACCAAAATTGCTTGCTGTAATTCTCCACTGTCTAGCATCCATCCATCTTGGGTTATTTCTTTGTCCTAAAGTCATCAATTGTATTAACTCAACTTCTTCAGATGTAACACCTAAAGCAGTAATTAAAATATCTACAGTAGGTTCTCCTTCAGAAATAGCCATTAAGATGTCCATCGGATCTTTTAAATGGGTTGTTTCATTTGCTGCATCTTTTATTGAAGCCAGTCTCAAGTTTTCGCCTTCAAAATAATCTATAATACCTGGTTTAGATCCTGTAGCTCGTAAATCTTTAAGAAGCGCTTCAATAACAGGTTTTGGACCATTGTAAGGAACATACCCTTCACTGGATGCCTTTCCAAAATCTAATTCTTTAGATAAAACAGCTTTACCTGCCATTGAGGGTCTAGACCATGCACACTTCATACTTGTACAAGCAGTTGGGGATACCTCGGCTAAGGTGAGCAACAACGCTGCAACGTGAACACAACTTTGGGTAGCACCAGCTGCACAAAAGCAATTGCTACCCAATGACGTACCATCCTTTACCCTAACAAAAAGAGGATAAAATGAGGGGTTCTTTCTCATAGTTGGTCGGCATTTTGCTCTAACATATGATACAGCTTCTTTACGGCCATCAGATTCAACAACTTCTTCAACTGTAGCTACTTCAATTTCATAAAGATGGCCACATTGGCACAAACGTACACCTGTTCTCAAGTTCTTTGTGTACCCACCTTTCTTCTTCAAATAGTTAATGACAACATCTTCTTGCACCAATGGGAGCTTCTCTTTGGTCCACATTCCCACAGGTAAGCAGTCAAACTTTGGCACTGAATTTCCACTAATGAACTCTTGGAATGCCTCTACTTCTAATTCAGATTCAAAGAACTCCGTATCATAGCAAGCCCCAACTCTAGTTATTAGTTCAGCCTTGGTCCCACTCACTGGTAAACGACGATCACGAAAAAAAAATTTGAGTTGCTCCACAGTCCAGTGCACTAGTGGACGTACAAGTGGATCTACCGCGGTTCGCGGTTCTAGAAGCCATACACAAGCGGAGGTCAGCTGTTGATTCACCGTTGACCTCGGTGACCTTTACCGTTACGTCATAATGCATACCGTCTATTAGTTCGGCGAGCGAGCGAAGCGAGCGAAGCTGACTCTCAGTCGTGTTCAATTGAGATTTCAGATAATATATATACTAGTGGTGTGCTTGAGCACAAATGGCGAGCGAGCCTTAAACTACACTATTGTTATTCAAACTACTAAAATAAAGTTGAGTTGTTAAATTACGCATATACGGTAAAGGGGGTTCAATGACATAGTAACCACTCCCCTCAACTGTTTGAATTGAAAAAGAAGCAACAAAATCAAGTCACGTTATTTAAAATTTTCTTTGTGATATTCTTAATAGTAGTTGTAACGCACAATACTTTCACACAACTGAACATACCTACGCAAGACTTACCTTCGTGGTTCGTCTAGTAGACAATGAATTGTCAAGTAAATGCTGTTGAGTAGTGTTACCACCGCCACTAACTCGAATAGAAATGGAGCTCCCAGCACCAGCAAAACAAAACAAAGCGGTAAACAATTCAATTTCTAAGGTGATACGGGTAATGGTCGCTACACCAGAGGATTCTGTTTAGTGAAGTTTGGGACGGGGTCGAACGCGGAGCGAACACAAAAATACGGAGGGTGTACAAAATGACATACATACGTCCAAACATATATCTAAAT
>WLWD01003725.1_pt1 | contig 37607 bp, 16 predicted proteins | sample 6712731 | NCBI WGS metagenome assembly WLWD01 (sample SAMN12718690, study PRJNA576275) | sponge metagenome | isolation source: marine sponge | host: Mycale hentscheli | place: New Zealand: South Island, Marlborough, Capsize Point | collected 2014-11-01 | reverse complement strand
GACCGTCTATAGGAAAATTGGGCACAGCGCGGCACGCATAAACGTCGGGAAAAATCGATTTAATTCTTAAAAATGTATTAAATAAGCCTATGGAAGGGAACGGTTAGGGTGCAAATATTGACAACGGCTGAAGCAACGGCTTTAAAATTCAGAGAGCTCATTATACGGATGAGGACGAATGTGTAAGTGCACAAAATTTGTTTTGATAGGGCCCGCGTTGTGCCCAATTCCTGTAGACGGTCACATTTAATGAGTTGTCACACATTCAGCTGCTGCTGTCACTTAGCAGGATTTCATACAATATTTTTCTTCTTCATTTGGTGCGTGTTTGTGTGTGTTTGTGTTTGTGTGTGTGTGTGTGTGTGGGGGGGGGGGACCTCACTCTCCCCCATGTATGAAACGAAATCACACATAACATACACTCACTAGCAGAATTTCATTTTTACTAGCAGAATTAAGTAAAGCGACAGTAAAAGTTCTCCTACCTACACAACTTCTCCCATCCAGTACAAAATGTCTAAGCTGTATAATGTCCACGGGCACGTAAGGAGGCCCAAACCTTTTCATGGTGTTTGTTTCAAACTCCATTATGTCTATTTGACTTGTACAAGCGAGATGCATAAATTAGTAATAGAATAATTTGGGGGTTCGGGAAAGGGGGGCATATTGAGGGTGGCTAGCATAGCTATTCAAACACAAGATAGGGTTTCCTAGCTGTAAGTTTCTAATTGAAGCTCGCCATGAACATCCAATTGAACCCTTCTATGGTCCCACCATGGTGCCATGGGACAATTGACGACATTACTGGACAACACTCATGCAACACAGAAAAATAAGCTCCAACTTGATAATCAGCTGCATTGTACGCGGAAGTTGATTGATAGAACAGAACTTGACACAGCTAATTAAGACTGTTCCTGACAGCACCCATAAGCAGCACGTATAGGCCACAGCATCAAAGTAATCCTATCTGGGCTCTGTCATCTATCACTGAAGACAGAGAGATTTATGCTCAAGAAAATAATAGAAGTTGACTAAGAGTGGTGGATGATGTGATTGAGGATGGAATAGAAAGAAAGGAAAAACCAACAACACACATATCAACAAAAAACTAGCAAAAATATTTGTAACGATGTTCCAACCAATTCTAAATAATGCCCCCAATTTGCACGTGGATATGTAAAGCATGTGCAACTGACAGTCTAATTAGAACTAGAATACCATATGTGCAAAGCTAATTTGGATAATAATATACACTTTGTCGTTGAGTACAAGAACTCTAAAAAAAACACAAAAAATAACACTAAACAACTACAACAACAACAAAAAAAAAACACGCTAGGAGGCATAGCTGAATATCAGCTAAATAGCTATGTACATATGTGGACCTGAGTTGCCTTGCTGAAGCATACTGTGCTATTCAAAAGAACTGCTCGATAACATTCGCTACAGGGTCGAGCTAGGGGCAAATGTGTGCAAGACAAATTGTGTATGTCTCATGGAAGCGATGCTCTGCTATACTAGATTATGCAGTAAATACTTGCTTAATATAATGCACCAAATATATCTCCACTCCTTATACAAAAACTTAAGACATCACATCCAGTCAGGGTCTGGATACGTCATGGAACATTACATATGTCTGTATTGAGTTCGGGGAAAAAAAAAAACTAAAAAAATCTGGCAGCTGTTGATGATAGATGACAATTTGATTGAATGACGGAATGACTACTGTAGTCTTCCGGTTAAGCGCCCATGGGCGCTAAACTGTTCAATGCTAAAAATCAATGGATGGGTGCTTAATTGGTAGTCATTCAATGTTTCACACGGCAGTCGTCGTTTTGCACACGGCACTATTATCGTTGCACACGGAACAATTTTCATTGCACACAAAAGTTGCGGGCGGCACACAATAGTGTTTTTGTGATGCATGACAATAGCAGGCTAAAGTATACAAAGAGAAAAAGAAAAAAATTCACACTATCATTTTCTACAGTTCTTGTAAATCTTTTGCCGCACACTCGTCACTTAAGTTCGACGGTAAATAAAGCGGGGTGGGTGCTTAACCGGTAAGTGGGCGCTTACATTCGACAATGAAAAAAAAACCGGGGTGGGTGCTTAACCGGAAGACTACAGTACTACAGTTGTGTAATTGTCATGTGCATGCACACTGAGGGGTATTAAATCATAAGATTAAGGCATGAATATAGTTTCATAGTATTGTATGATGGTTATTTGTAATCAGGAATCAAAATATCAGGGTTTCATACAGAGGGGCGGAAGAGAGGAAATCCCCTCCCCCCCAAGCAGACATTTCCTCCCCCAAACAGAAATGCTCTCTAATAGAAAAATTAAGAGCATCCCCCCCCCCCTCAAAGCCCAAGATTTCCCCTCCCCAATTAACCCTCTCACCGGCAGATAAAATTCAGTTATTTATTTTTTCTACATGAATAATGTTTAAAAATAAATATAAAATCAGGAGTTCAAAAAAGTACCTAGCAACCATATATCACGTGAAAGTACATGTATTGTTACAACATTTTTGGTCAAATTTGGTTGCTTAGCAACAAACCACAAAGTGGTTTTGGGACCACAATGTAACCATATCATCATAACAAAGTGATCTGTATGCTTCCAGTGCAATATTAGCAATTGTTTGTGCGTGATTAGATATTTTTTACTGTTATAATAGACAGTTATCTCAGCCAGCAATGCTGTTGCTCACTGATGACACCAGAGGAGGCGTGACTGTTTGCTGGGCAATAGCTGGGCAGAAGAACATCAAGAATACAAGAATATTTTACTAACAATTCCAGTCCTCTGCACACACTCACTCTTCTCTCTAGCCACATTCTTACTCATACTCTTCCTTTTTCATCCATTCAATACTTTGTCAACCTTTCTTCATGCTTTCAGCATAATCAGTATTACCATCATCTCAATATTCAGACCTTGCAGAAGTAGAGACATCATCCTTTGAATGAATAGGAAGTCCAAAGTAATTCAGAGAGCAAAGGTGGCTAAGTCAAATCATTACTCATTGCTGGGAGTTTGTAAGAAAAGAGTTTACAGCTGTGACCAAATTAGCGCCATATTCCCGGGAAAGCTTTTGGGCATAATAAAACTTACCGCCATGTTCCCGGAAAAACTATTTCTTACTTTTTTTCCTCCAATACTGCGTAAATAGCTGCTTTTCTTACCTGGAATATCAAGTTCCATATCCTCTTTGACATTGCTGCTGGTATGTTCGCTACCTACAGTGCTCTAGTAGCTCTCAAGTTGAAAACTAGTAGTTTCCTCAACCGGTAATGAAATGACAGCTTTAGCGAGCAAGTCCAACTCTCTATTCTCGACAGCAGTACCTCTGCGGTAGCTATATAGCTCCTGTACCCCTTCCCCCTCACGTTCGCAGTCGAAAACGTCGTCGCAGACAGGATCCACCGCCTCAGTTGCAGACAAATTTATCGCCATTTTTCGAACTAACGTTAAGTTTATTTTTAGCCCGACTACCTTAGTTACGTAGTAGCTATTTCTATTCTAAAAATACATGCAATAGAACAACACATTAGCCGTGCTCTGGACGCTGCAGCTAAGCTTTAGCGTTTATCGGAAAAAAATTTTTTCCCGCATTACGTCATCCTTTATCCATCAATAGTGTAAAGCTGCCACAAAAATAGACGCCTATAGGCGCTTGTGCCGGTGAGAGGGTTAATTTTTTGACGAATCCTGTATGAATCCCTGAATATATTTAGATAATGCCGGCTCAAACACAGACAGTCACGTGAAATATGCAGTTCAGCATATCATCATCTGGTTTCCTACTTTAAAAGCTTACAATATCTAGTTCTCAGCTGCTTGATATTTATCCATCAATAGTGTAAAGCTGCCACAAAAATAGAGCTTATACAACCAAATACCAAATACTGGATATGTCAAATCCAAGCCGGAGGGGTTGTGAAAGCCCCCTTGACCCCCCCCCCCCCCCAAAATAAATCCTCAGGGATTGATGCATACATTTTGGCTAGGAGGGAGGAAAATGCCAAAGGGCGGGGGTTAAATACGGTGAACTTCGCATACCACAAGATACAACTGCTTGTGCTTTGTAAAAGGAAAACTATGGGGGGGGGGGGGGAGAAAGAACCAAGTAAGTAATACATTTTATTGTCAAGCATAACTTGACGTAAACAAATTTATACTAGCATTTGTACATTATGCAATGCATTGGATTCCAATAAGACCAGACCTAATTTATTTTTGTTGTTTGGGCCAAGGCAGGTCTCTTTTTTCTGGATTGGAAAAAAATTCTATCTATAGTCAGTTGTGCATGAAACATTTACTTGATGTGAAGAGAGAAAAACAATTAGGTCTGGCCAACAAATCACTTGGTTGCTCACACACAGAATTTCCTAAAAATCTTTCATATATATGTCTGACAGTTGAATAGATGGAATTAAATGTGATTATGGACAATACACTTTACAAAAGAGGGCTAATATTGGGGCATTCTGATTATAAGGGGCTGAACTTATATTGGGAGGAGGGAACTCAGTCCCAGTGCCCCAGAGTGCATAGAATAAAAAAAAAGTGATGAAAGTACACATTGTCAGCTCATTCTTTTACACTCCTATTAATTTAATAACACATAAAAGTACCATCTTATCTCTATGTGTTATTTCTGGCTTAAACAAACAAACCATAATCACACTTTCGAAAACAAATATCTACACACTCAAAATGAAGCACACCACTGAACCACACCTACACACTACATGCAAATGTGTGGCAGTATGTTAGCAAGTGGCAAGTAGAGCTCAATCAAGATAATATTCAAGAACGTACACATGTAGTGAGGATTTTTCGTGACAAATGTGGAGAACATAGCAAGACATGATTAAAACTATTAAACCCTTTCATTCCGGGAGTAGCATTGACGCGCTCCACGTTGTGGTGGACTTCTCCGATTTAAAAAAAAAATTGTTACAGTGAGCTAGAACCTCAAAATTCAGATTATAGGTGCCCAAGGCATTACAGAAGCTTCGAAAATAGTTTTCACCAAAAAAAAAATTTTTTTAAGTGCTTTTCGAGTTACCTGAAATCAACGACCTCATGGTAAAAATTAAGTCCGGAATGAAAGAGTTGCAAGGTATTTAGCAATATATCATGACACAACTAAACATAGTATGTACTATTGGTAATACTGCTGGATAGACAGCAATTATATAGTGCAACTACTGGTTCTTGATGCACACCTCATGCCAATCTAGAAATGAGCAAGATCAACATGAGGAGACCAATATGGTTGCCCATAAACTTACTTCAATGTGCTGTTCTTGCTCATCTGCCAGATGGACCACAGCAATTCTAGTACACAAATAAAATAAAGTACCAATGAAAAAAGTTAGTGATCATGGCATTACCTGAATAATTTATGTACAAAATTCAAGAATGGACAAAATTTACATTAAAAAAAATCTATACTACATATGTATGTATACTGCATATTAGGCCTCATGGAAAAAATTAGACTGAGGGAGAATGCATCTTTAATGCTTTACAACCAAGGTATTCATACAGAGGGATAGTGTAGTCATGTTAGGCAATTTAGCCGATATACTGGTAGCCGATATTTTCAGGTAGATATGGACAATCAATATGATGTGAATTAGTCAAACCATGACATAAAATAATTATTGTTGAGGACCGAAACTTGAGGAATACGGGGCAGTCATCAGACAATACGCCCGGAGGTTGCCATGGTTCAACAATTTCATGTACTATGAGGGGGGGGGGGGGGGGATCCCAGGGGATCCCACCCAAGCCAACGTCACCCCCTCCCCCCAAACTGAAGTGCTCTCTAATAGAATTAGTAAAAGTGTCCCCCTCCAAAGCCCAAGATCTCCCCTCCCACCCCCAAAGCACAAGATTTCCCCTCCCTAAAAATCTTTTTGAACGAATCCTGTATGAATCCCTTTTTAAGTAATACAAATACGTGTAGTTCAATAGGAACTGTTTGAATTCTTGAAATGGTAAAACATGTGGTAATATTCCGCAGTACACAGGGATCAAGTTTGTGGTGGGTTATTGCACCCCCTTGAGCAAATTTTTACGGTTATTGCGTCTCCGTAAGGCACACAATAAAAAGTTTAATATTGGACACCACCAGAATATCACTTGTTGTTTGGCACATTAGCACTCACATGTCACGTCACTTGTAATGGTCAAAAAGTGTTGGTTAAGTAGCGGCATAACACACTTTTTGAACTGCGGGGCAAAAACATTGTTTCTAAGGACGACGCACGTGGTACAAGATAGATACGGAATGGAAAAGCCTGTCAGGTAACTCACTCGTTTCCGGTTATAACCAAAAAACACAGCGCATAAGCCCACACTTTTCTATTGCGTATTTTATAATCATACTGGCACTCGTGCTAATATATGGTCCAAACAATTTGTGATTTTCTGCAGGTACCCAATGATTATATTGAACTAGCTAATGGTAATAGATTATTGTACTCTAGTTATAGCCCAGCAGTAGTACCTTGGAAGAATTAGTTCACTGTCTTCAGCAGTCATTCCTCCTTTTCAACTGTGAATCAGCACCATCTACTTCATCATTGGCATTGGCCTCTGCAATGAAGCTATTACCACTCTAGAAGTGCCACGCTGCATTAATATATAATATATTCCCTCATAGCACTATAACAAAACAATAAGAACAGCAGAGAAATATATCCATTGCCTGGGAGAGAACTATTGGTGAATAACATTTGTAATATATGGTTGCTTCAGAGTTGGGGTTGATTATGATTACAATCGTAATCGATAAGTTATTGCATAATCGTAATCATAATCAAAATCATTTGGCAAATTGTGGGTGTAATCATCGTAATCAAACCCATAGAACCATTACTGGTAATATTAGCAGTAAAGTAAAACACAGCAAATGTTAGCTGTAATTAGAATAAACAGAGTTATAGCAGCTGAACTTAAGGCCACTAATGTACGTAGCCTGCAACTACCTCCATTCTCCAGTATCTACACTGGGAAAATATTTAGACCAGAAAGATGACGTCTATCAAATGAACTGTTTGAAAAAACTTTTTTTGTTGTTGTAACAATCCCTATTTTTCTGACAAATAATCATAATTATATATAATCATAATCAACATTTCACAATCATACTGTAATCATAATAATCATGTTACCATAACCAACCCCCAAGTGTGGTTGTTACAAAGGTAAAATTATATTTCATTTAATTATGCCAGTGTTAATCTTTCTGGTCTAAATATAGGGGGAAACCCTGATCTGAAACTTGCACTGGCCTTACAGTTACTGACTGTGCTCCTTTTAACGACGCACCATACTCGTATGAAAGTCACCACATGAAAAATGTGATTATTGCCATTATTTATGCGACATAACCTAATCCAAAATGGCATGGGCGTGGTTTTGCTGCCTCTTGCTAGTTTTTAGCACTTAGCTAGCTCTTGTTTTGCTAGCTTGTAGCACTTGTTTGGAGGGAGCGACATGAATGTGCTGAACCACACACAGTGCAGGGTTTCATCCAGGGAGGGGGGATATCCCCCCCACTTATTTACCTACTCAGAATTAAAATGTTTACAGCACAGCATCAAAATCACCTTGGTCAAGTGCTGGCCCTTCTATAGCTATAGCCATTAGTTTTGATAGTGAAGAAAATTGAAGCCTATTTTGAAAACGATTCTGATTTCTACTGTCGCTATGATTTGGATAGCAAAAAGTATTACCAGTACTTAAAATTATTACTTACTCCACTTTAATTTCGACCCCCCCCCAAGACAAAAAAAATTTCTGGATGAAACCCTGCAGTGTACTGCAAATCCTCCAAGAAAACTCTCCTACCATGGCAGATTCATAGTGTCTGCTCCAAAATTGGAATAATGGATAATGAACCCAGCCCGCAGGCGCTAGCTTATTAGGGTTGTAACTTACAATAATGTTTGTATGAATACAACAGTAGGCAGAAAAGTGATTCACACATTCGTCTATCCCGAGGTCTATCCCCACAAGTTTATTTGAGCACTACTATACACGTCTACATTTTCAAGACTGATCTTCATAAAATCGGTAAAGGGTAGATTGAATTACATATCTCTAAATAGGGTAAAGGGTTTCTGACGTTATCACGTGAGAAAGTGCACTGTGTACATTATACGTAAGGAATTTGGCGGTTCATTTGATCTAAAAGGTCTACTATATTCATTCAAAATGTGCCAATTGGTACCGTTACCACGAAATGCTGCAAGTAAGTGAAGTGGGGAAAGGAGAAGTCATTGTTTTATAGGTGTAGCTAAACTAGTGGCAGGCATTGGACGGCATAAATATTAATTTATAGGGAAGGGGTGGGGGTAGGGCTAGGTATAAGAAATACAGTATTTCTGCCAGCAGCTAGCAGCTGTGTTTAGTTGATATAGCAGACAAGAATGTTAATGTTGATATTATGAAACTCATTGTGTAGGAGTTATTTATAGACCCTTTACCTAACTTTTTGAGACCCAAGGTGAACTATAGTCTGGTGTTGCCGACCCTTACCTTTTTAAATATTGTGCCTGGGTGGAGGAAAGGGTCTGGGGACTCGAGTACCAATGATCAGATTCTGGTGCTAACCACCAATTTAAAACATTCACCACAGTGGTTGTATACTTCGTCTCAATAACGGTTGAAGAGATTTCACCATAACTTACCAGCCAGATAGTTTGATAAAAGTAACCTGAAGCTGTACAACGGTAGTGACAGTCAATTGCTAAAGGTTTGGAATATAGCCATTTCTAGAGCTGGTACGTATGTGGAAGTTGTCCACAGACCCTGATAATCCAATTGGCTATACATTATATGTATGTGTTAGTATTTTGCTGTATGTCAAACTGAACTTACCCCCAGAACGGGTCCCTTGACATAGATTCATTGATAAACAGTGTGTCTTTTTTTTTTGTTTCATAGAGACTAGGTTAATTCAACTAGACCCTGTGTACAAGGGTAAATTCTTACCATGCAATACAAGCGCCTTCTGATATCAAGTACATGTTGCAAGCGTTAGGGACCTTTCTTGAATAATAGACCGCAAGACTACCAGAGTGTCCACAATTGGGCTTAATTAGAGCATGCGCAAAAAATTATTCAAACTGGTCATTGGTACTAGAGTCCCCAGACCCTTTCCTCCTCCCCCGCACCATATTAAAAGTAGGTAAAGGGTAGGCAACACCAGACTAGGTGAACTAACACAGTATCAGAGCAGTATCAGAGTTCCAAGCAATCTGCACTACATAGCACAAATTAGAAACTAAAATAATATCATTTGCAGCACTGCCAGTCTCACAAAAAAAGGTGAATGGTCTCGATATTAGACTAACTCAATTTGGAATTGTAAAATTCTATATTCTATGAAGCAGTTGTAAGTAGCAGCAATTTTGACCAGTAATTGTAAAAGATTTGCAAGTTATTCTTTTTTGATTTGCAGTTGTGAGGTTATTCAGTACTTTTTTCTCTAATGAAATAATATTGATTAAGAAGTATTGGTATACCATTGGGAGTTGTTGTGTGTTTTTATAATTTGTAGGGTATTTATATGAGCAGTGGAGGTAATGTGACTTTGCTGAAATTGGTATTTCCCTGCAAGAAGTGATGTGGCATCCCTTATTTTTTAGCCCCTCCCTCTTTCTCCCCAATCCTCTTTCTCCCCAATAATTTTATTGTACTGAATAAATAGTATTTTTTAGTATTGTTTCCGTTAGAAGAATATTTCTCCACCTATTTTGCTGAGCTAGAAATACCTCTTTTAGTAGAGGGTTAAGCATATGTATAACAATTTGTATGTAGGGTGATGTTAAAGAAGTGAAGTATTGAAAATTCTTATTTATGATGAAGATTAGGTAAGGGGTTTCGTACTTATAACAGGAATAATAATGAGTCCTATAAAATTTGATATAGGATATAAGCAACTTGAATTGGCTTTTTTGGGGCCTACCATGGAAATGGTAAAAGGTTTATTGTGCTTAGGGTAAAGGGTGTGTAATGGATTTCATGTTGGTAATTTGGTAAAGGGTTAATGAAATGGGTTGGCAGAGATGAGATTCTGAGTTATTTTCTTGCTGAACTTATTGGTGTTTACTTTAAGAGAGAGAGTTTAAGTTTACAAATCCACTGAGTCTGTAGTACTATTTTAACTGTTATTTTATTATCATGAACCTTTTAAAAGTCATGTGTAACTTGTGCATGTCAGTCTGGAACCGAAAGGGGTCCATAACAAACTACAAGTCATTTTAATAGACTCACTATATTGATGTCCCCTTACCACAAATCACACAAGCTTGTGTCTGGTTGATGGTGTCCATTACTCAGAACACAGAGAGGCTCAAGTATACTGCTAATCATTTTCTAGAATGAACCCTTTACCTATTTATCCTAATGCCATTGATGTCCTCACTGTACATGCATAATCTAGGGGTTCCTTTAATGCTGTAAATAACGGACCAGAGTCTATCTGATGTTATACCCACCCTTTCACCATGACTTTGAAAGGACATTTATAATTTTGGCCTGACATGTACTTATGAAAGTACATACCACAATAGTGCCAAAATTTTATCTGACATGATCTTCCAATTTGAATTTGATCAGGTATTTAAGAATTAGACCGAAATTTGATGTCAAAGTATTTTTGTTCCCATAGTATACATAACCTTTCATTTTTATTGGACAATGATAATAGTTAATATTAATTTAGTAACCATTTTCATGTGTGTATGCAGGTAAAAGGTTTTGTATCAAGGCGTAATCTATACTCAAGCTTCAAAGGACTTGCTAAGTAAGTTTTATATAAGTGTAATAGGGAATGTAAATTCACTCCATAAATGTCTGGAAATGCCAGAAATTGTCCGATCCATCCCATCGTCCCCGGGACCTTGGGGTTCCATGGGATGTCCATCTATTCCACCTATACATACATGTGTGTCTGGGATGGGAAAGACAGTGGGACAGACATGTATCTATAGGTGGGATAGATAGGAGTGAATTAAGTTTGCAATATCAAAAAGTACTATTTGTAATGAGGTAAAGGGTTCCCTTGCTTCACACTGTAACTCAGGATTGGTTTACCACGTCCAATCCTTAAGTTTACTAAGGGGAGCTTATGTTTTAAGTGTTCTGAGGCAAAATCGTGTGTTCTTCAACCCTTTTACTGGCAGGTGACTGACCACCAATTCGGTAAAGAATGGACACATTTTTAAAAACTTTTTTCCAGTAAAGATTTATACCAATACAAACAATTCCGAAGCAAACTGAGCTATTTAGAAAATGCCTGCAATAGCTCCAGACTGCTGTTTGAAAAATTTTGTAGGAAAATATTTGGTGCTTACGCCTTTTTTTTTTTATGAAGTACTACTTCATGTCAGAGAAACTGTATTAAAAACAACAACAACTGTGTCGCCATTCTGGTGAATAATCGTAATTGTTAAGCGAACCACGGCGCCATGTGTTTGAAACTGAGGTGATAGTGGACGTTATATTCCCATTTAGGTACTGCCATATAGAGTGATAGTGAAAATAGAAGTTAATATAATACAATATATATAAGGGGCTTTATTTTTTTTATTGTTTTGTGGGCTGCACAGTTAGTTGACGTAGACATGTTGCCTGTAGTAATATTTTGTAATAATTTATCAAATATGGAAGTTAATGTGTTCAATGTTCTTTATGTTTAGATGAAGCTGAGTGAATAGAGATTGTCTAAGGTGTGTCTGTGATGGATGATTGAAGAACTCTACATCACTGAGGGAGTGAACTGTCATCATTGGACCTAAACATACAAACATACAATTTTTGTGTCATCTCATACCCTTATTGTATGTGAAATAATATGTATTATACCTGAATATAATCACATGGCGTTACAGTACACTTTATATTGGCGAAGAATTACACCCTATAGGGTGTGTTTTGGTGTTCATATACACTGTAGGAGTGTAGTGTAACACTCCTATGAGTGTGATAGGGGTGTAATGGTACACCCTATTTGGTATACTAGGAGGGTGTTTGAAGGGTGTAACGGGACACTAATTTGGGGGTGTATTAATACACCCCATGGGGTGTAGTACAGACAGTGTAGTTGGAACACCAAAAGAGGTGTAATGTAACACCTCGTTTTTTACAGTGTAGTTTACATTTAGTGACCTCCAAGAACAACGTCAAAGCTGGTAAACTACAGAGTATCAGTACATGAATGTATACAGAAACCTACTAAAAAGATTAGTTACTATATTCACTCCAATTGAGTGAGACCATAGAAACACATTACTTATCAAGGCTGCTAATACTTGTCCTGTGGTATCTTGAAAATTTGAAGATGCAAGATGCAAGATAATGACTAGCAGTGTGGTTACATTAAAAAACTTATGGAAAATATTATGCCACTAGCTACTGATTATAATGTTTTCAAAAATGTTATTGCTATTATAAGTTAATAATCAAATACATATTTTTAAGTTAGTCAGCTTTAAATTAAAATATTTTAATGCAAAATTTAATGTCCCTTGAACTTGGTGTTATTACTAAAGCTAAATACCAAAATATGCAATTTTAGAGTGTAGAGGAATAATAGTTAACTTGTAATAATATTGAAAGTGTATTGAGTTTGTACACTCTAATTTTAATTGTTTTTACCACATGGTCTTTTGTCTTAGTGTAAGAATACGTCAGTGTGCATTATATTTTTTAAGGTCCAAGCATTCTTTATACAAGGAAAACACTTTCAATAATATAATGTGAAGGCATTATTTTGAATAAATAAAACATTGTGATGAGCTCATTATTTATGACACAATTGTGGAAAATAATTTTAGTGGGTACTTTTTGTTAGCTATTTATGTAATGGATTGTGAATTCAAGCACTTTTTTATTATTGCTGTAAAACGAAGTTTCAGTTACCCATCTTTATAGCGAGCTACTCTTTATAGAACGAACGCGAGGGATCCTTATTTTTTCCACAACATAGATGTAGGGTAGGGGCCAGATCTACTACGGGGTCCCTATACATATCTACACGCAGAGATAGGGACCCCCGCGCGCTCAATACTTAAATTGTATTCTTTGGGGATCTAAAACTTTATGACAACGTTAATAAAAAAATGAGACGCCTAACTGTCGCCAGTTGTGTTCTAGCTAGCTCCGATTTTTGCCGCCGCTGACTACTTCATGTAAAGAAATGCGTCTACAGAGCTCCTTGTTTGTTCAACTTACCTTGACTCTCCTCTTCAGTTTGGTGATCAACAAGGTTGAAGCACAAGGTATTGGACTTGTATGAAACAAATAATTTTGGTGCCTGTTGTCCTATTAGAACAGTCTTACTCAACCTTACAAAGTAGGTATAGCCGTTATTGATCTTGTCCTAGTTGTGTTTACTTGAATACTGTCTTCCTCTTTGTTGATTTGAAAAGTTCACATAAGCTTTTTTTCAGCTAGAGATTTTTTTTAAATGACAATATTACTCAACCATTAGCTACATTATTGAGATATTAAGCTTGGTATTTATTTTGATGAATTAGTCTATCAACATAAAATATTGCTTTTTGAACATCGCCCACCACTAATTTAAAGTATCTTCAGGATGAAAATAATCACTCTTTCCAACATTTATCCAGGCAAAAGCTTTCACCATTGCCCTGGTACTTGAAAAAACACTTTCAGCCATATAGTTAGGCAAGTTAATTAGCACGACAATCTTCCACAAATTTTGACTAGACAGTTGTAAGCCCTAATCAGTTGCTGTGCATCACTCTGCCTTCTACTCTCTCTATAGTATTATTATGGCATTAAGAAATACATTAATTATACATCAGATACACAATATACAAGTGTACGTTGGTTGTTCCTTAACAAATTATGTTTAAAATAGAAGAAAACACTCAGAGTATATAATTATATATTATATAAATATTATATATAATATATAATTATTGTAGGTGAGATTATTAACTCTAATGCTGCTTGTAAATTTAAGGGTGCCATTACAGAGCAAATCCTGGGCACCTTCTGTAGCGCACTCCAGCTGAATAGTTGCACATTATGAATTGCAAAGTCATGTTCCACTTTGTAATAAATAAGTGCCCGTGCCTCAGTTACCATTGCGTAAGTCCTTAGTATTGTCATTTTTTTTTCTTGGTTGGATTCATTAATTAAACTTATTAAAAAATTATTAATGTGTATACATAATTTATTAAGGAACCAAAATCTGATTGTTAAAATTACATGTATTTAAGCTATGAATAACTGTTTGTAATAAAAGTGATATTATAATCACATAAATGGTTATTGAGCTGTTTTTAACTTAAGTATGTGGCTCAACTATTCAAATGATTACATGAATGTGCGGTTCACTGTCACGTGAGGAGTCATTGGTGTGGGTACGCAAATCCCAACCTGTAGGTCACCAATGCACACACAGAGGGTAAGTGGTCTAACTCGGAAAAGGCCCAATTGCAAGCTCTCAGAGAGCTTATCATGCGCAAGGCTAAGGATGTGAGAAGAAGGATACAAGGTGGGTTTAAATACATACAAAGGTAACACTATCACAGTAGGTTTGTGACAGGTATGGTGTAGTAATATGAATAATCGTTAAGTGTAAATGCTCTCTGTTGGCAGGGCTTACGAGGCCTGGACAGTGAATAATGTGTTTCTTACATTATATAATTTGATATAATATAATAATAACAATTCTAACAACCAATATGCTTTAAAACTTGACCTCTTCAGGGATCAACCTCATTAACTCGTGAAGAGACATCGCAAGATGTTGAAACATGGGATTAAGATTTAGTAAACTATAATGGCTATTAAAAATGGGAAATTGTGCTATATAAGTACACTCAAGTTAATTACATTTTTTTGTTTTAGTTGACATTACCCCGATTGGCCCACTCTATGTTCCTGTCAACACACAGAGGAATATCACATGTCGTGTGGAAGGAGCACATTCTATAGATAGATGGGGTATAATTCTGAAGAATGGAACTGAACTGGACTTTAGACTAGCATCTAATCGGGAGTCTAGTATTCCTGGATTCACTGGAAGATATGTGAATAAAGATCATAATACAGTATTGATAACAGTAAACACAACAGACACATCAGTGAAAGGATTGAGTTGCTTCATTACTGTGAATCGTGTCCTAGTTCCACATACTATTAATGTGACAATTTATGGTAAGTAGCAAAATGTACATTGAAAACATTATATTTAGAAGAGCTATAAAATAATAGCATTGTGAAACTTGTCCTAGTTCAAAGTACTATAAACGTGGCTATAATGCTAAGTAGTAATATAATTTTGTTAGAATAATATTTTGGGTAATATACCCATAAAATCCTCTTAAGACAAACAATGACTTGACTTAAAGTACATATTTCTTTAATTATTATCACAATGTCACTTACAGAATTCATAATTTAGCAGTCTACAATCATTATTATGTTTTGTGCTGCAAAGAACAGTTTAATTGTAGCAAACACTATAGATTAGATTGTGTAAATAACCTTTTTGAACTGAGGCGGTGGATTTTGTCTGTGACGACCTTTCCAATAGAAAAAGTGAGAAGAAAAGTGTACAGGATATTATATATATATATATAGTGATACAGATATATATCTAATCTTGACCACGCGCGCTCACGTGAGCATACAAATTCTACCAGGCCGGTTCAGATTTGTGCTTGCGTTCTGTAGTTCCAGTGCTCAACTTGTCTTGCCCGGTGCTGGGAAGTATCTACTGCTGGAGGCTCACTTTTTTCATCAACTGTAAGTATGCCTGCTCTCCATAGAATGTGCCCTAAGTGTTGGAGTAGTGTGCTTGTCAGAAAGTCGTAATGTTCTTGTGACTTGTTATACCAAGCCAAGGTCATTATGCAAAACCTCTCCACAAGACATACCATTTAAATGATGTCCGGGTTTTATTAGCACATTATGTATCTGTTATTTTCACTATTACTCTCACAATCTGAAAAATAATTATGGATTAATAAAAGTACAGAGTTCACACTGTATAAGGTATAAACTCACGCTGAATTTGGTGTGTACTTCATACTAAAATGATGAGCTGTGCACAACACACAATATTTAGGTATGACTATGGTTGCAAGTGATTCAGACTTAATTTGATGTCAACTACACACATTTTGGTTTACAGTGTATAATATATTTCTTTTGTTAAGCTATTTAATGCATTGCAAACTACCTTACCTCAATATTATAATAGAGCGAATTATACACCAAGGTACAAACATGCTGTGATTCTTGTTAATAAATGCTTGTACTATAATTACTTCACACATATTGTAGGAAAACCAGATCATCCAAGTAAATTGAGTTTATTTTTAAAAAGCTCTTCATTGATGACTTCATGGAATTATAGAATCATTCCTACAGTATCTGTTAATTTCAATATTACTCTCACATTCTTGAGTCCAAGTCAATTGAAAGACATCACTGAGTATGTGACTGATACTGACTCCTATAACTTCACACTGGAAGGAGTGAGGTCATGTGATCCCTTTACCATGTGTATCACAGCTACTAATATTGTAGGACAAAGTCCACCTTCATGTGTAATCAAGACTTTACCTTACATATTTTCTGCAAATGTTACTGAATATTCATTATTTAGAGTGGGGGACTCCTACTCATTAAATCTGACTGTACAGGTTAGTATTAGTTGACTATTGTAATTAGCCTAAGTTATTATCCAATATTATATAGATACCGCAGGAGTGTCGCAATAAACAAATGATGTATGTTGCTATGCTTCGAAATCGTATGGAAGGAACATTTATGCCACTGACAATGGCTAGCCCATTGTCCACTGTCAGTATTACTGGCTTAGAAGAACAAATAGTATATAACTTAACAATCAAATCTAACAACAGTCTAGGACTGGGATACTCTGAACCATATTTACTTTGTAAGTTATAAAATAGAGTTCAGAAGAAGTCAATATTCATTCTATTATATAGGTGCAATAGGTCTCAATGTTTGCCCTTCAATGAATGCAGAAGACTATAATTTAATATGTAAATATGTGATTGGATGTTCCTATAACAACTGTATACATACATTATCACGAGCCACTGATGGTAATGATACCATAATAGAAAATAGCTCTGATTCTGTGGATATTGAATTGAAAACACTATATAATCTGACCACAATTGCTGATGTCAATGGAGAAAATAGAACTTTTGTCGTGCAATTTGAAGTCAATCCAATTTCCTTGTGCTCTAGTACAACAGGTTAGAGATAAATTCCCGTAATATGATAATAATAGTAAATTTTCAATTTGTATGTTCACTTCATTTTTTTATGTTCATCAGTAACAGGTTAAGAAGACAAAAACATTTTTGTGGTAACTATTATTCATATGATCAATGTTTTTACGTAGGTGCCGAAACTATAACTTTCAGTTTAGCAACAATTTGATAATAATAGCATATTGATTACACCTGTAACAATTGGGGTATTGGTACCCGTTTTGATGATAATAGTAATATTAGTGGCTTTTGTCACCTTTGTACTTCTAATCAGAAATGGTAAGATACAATGATACGGCAAGGATTATTACATGAATGATTGTGTTGTCAATAGATAAGTTTCCATGTAGATCAAGAAGAAAGTAAGTATCCAAAAATTTCACATGTCAATAATTTATTAAACTTTACTTGTATGAAGATCTGATGCAAGGAAAACAAAAGCTGCAGATGTACGTATGTAAAAAAAAAAGAAAATAATTTTAGCTACACGTGTCAATAAAACTAATTTTGCATTATTTTGATCTTATAGAGTTCTATAATATTTGTGGTATTCCACAAGCAATATTTATGTACATTATTGAGAAAACATGTTAAAATACATTACAGAAGGTGAGAAAATTATAATAAATAATTTTGTGATATGCTTTCACATTATATTTAGATTTCTCTTCAGTATGACAAGAATGCATCATATGGTATAGTTAATGTCATATCTACTCCATCAACTGATGACTTCACCTGTGAGACTAATCTGTCATATGACATTGTGGAGAAGAAAGATCATTCCACTGTATCACAGTCTAGTCCTGTTCCACTTTATGAAAGCGTACAATAGAACTAAGTTAGATCTTCATGACAATGATACACTTACATATTTTGTGTTGATATTATGTTTTTTATGGTAAGTTTATAATACTTGGACAAAAATTACAATTTATTGTAATTACTATTGTTAGTTTAACCAATGAGAATTTGTTGCAGCTTAAACTAAGCTTAAGTATATAATGATGTTGTTGAGTTTTTGCATCTTCTTTTTATGATAATAACAAAGTGTGTGACTGCTTATTTAATGAACCAGCAATCCTTTAATTATTGTAGATCTTGGAAAAATACAATTTAAAATTTAGTATATACTTATCCTTACATGACTATTCTCCAGTGATCTGTTTTGGAGACTCATCATGCTGTTTATATAATAGAAAAATAACTTTCAATATAGCTAAATAATTATATACTGTAATATTATACTGTTGTCACAAGTAACAACTAGTAACAACTAGCTACATAAACGATGTGGTGATGTTTTTGGTATGACCTACTTGGCTGAACTCATTACTAAGGGACAATGTAGATAGTAAACTGTAAATCGTATTTTGCTATTGGTGTAAACTAATCATATGTGTGTAAGAAATGATACAGTAACAGGAATTACAGGAGGTAATACATGATCTTAATAATTAAATACCAGTATAATAATATAGTGAATAGACATAAGACACCACCAGAACATAAAAAGTTGCTTTGATTATAATATTTTTACATAAGCATAACTATACTTCAGTATCAATATAAATAGCTATTAAATAACTATGAAATGAATTGGAACTCGTACAAATGAAATAATAAGAGCTATGTAAGCAACAGAATTGACATTAAATAACTATGAAATGAATTATAATTTACGTCATAAAGGAAGAATTTTGTGACCTTAATGTATTTATAATTAAATTTTCATCATAGAAATAGTTAAATGTACGCATTATTGAACTTTTATATCTATTATTAATCGTGACTTTCATGTCACTCATAATACACTATGCTACTTCGCTAACGTACAAGGAGTATGCACCACACTTGCAGACAAAATGATATCAAAGTAACAATTGCACAATTTTTTTTAAACTTATAAACTTATAACATGTTTACATTTACATTTCTACATACTTTATATTGTCTGATAATACACAACCAAATATGTATTATCGGGATAGTCAATCTAGTTGACACATTGTAAACTATCGTCCTGACATAATGTAAACAATCTTCAAGTGGTCAATACACCATAAATTAGCTTTCATTGAAATACAGCAATCTTACTCCCGTATCTCTTGCTTTCTGTGTTGATGTCTCATTACAGTTTTTGTTTTGATAGCTACCTATCCAGGTCCTACCAATTAGTGACCATGCCCAAGCATAGAGGGTCATAAACGTCATACATGCTATATTAGTCATTTATTTTGATGCAATATACTTTAAAAGGTTTGCATGATTCACACAAGGTATAAAACTGAGTTGTGTCATGTGAGTAGTTCAGTTCTAGTGTTGTTCGTGTGAGTTCATTTCTTCTCTGTGCTGTGCATTTTATTTAAAAATAGTTTGCCTTGTTCCCGCGCAACGAGCGAGTCACTGGAACCAGGTGTCAGCGAATCGATATCAAAGAGAGCGGCCAGTGTAATAGTAGCCTCGTCCGCTCGTGTGAGGACAGTTCCTAGCCGACAAACTAAGAGCTACCCCACAGTATTGTTAAGTCAAACTAAAACTAAATTTAGTTTAATTATTGAACTATACAATTTAAATATATGCAAGTATACAATTTAAATAATATGCAAGTATACAACAATTACTTTTTTGTTCATTTTTCAGTTAACTTGCATTATATATAATATATACTACAAATAACTACATTAAGACGTGACCATCCAATATTTCATTCCCATAACTTTGGAGTGTGTATTAAGTCGATGGGGTTTTTATGATCACTTCACTTAAACTACATAGGAACGTTTAATTCAAGAGAGTACTTATCCTCTAGCTAACCACCTACATGTCTAACATGTGAATGCCAAGCATGCTAATTATAAAATAAAAATAATAATAGCAAATTCAAGAAATTGTCATGGAAAAAAGTAAAAATTCATTACTATTTTTATGCTATGAAAGATGAATTTTGTGACCTCAACATATTAATAGACTATAGACATAGCAATACTTATCATGTAGCCATTGTGAAACTTTTTGTAATCCTGACTTCCACTTTGTTATAATGTATTCTGGTTCATTTAAATATGAGGAGCAAGCAATTCACTGAAGTAAAACAATAAGAAACTCTCATGTTTACCAAACTCGTAAAATTAAGCATCACAATGTAATGATAGTTTGTGTTATCAGGTTAAATTATCGTATTCTAAGTGAGTGTGTATTATAATAAAGTTACAATAACATAATTTTATACCATTTTTATCTTTATAATTTTTCACTGTTAAAAGTATTTGTCGTTGTCTATTTCAGTTGTTAGAAATGGTGAATTTGATAATAATGACTAATTAAAAAATAATTACACTAAACTTGTAGATTTGTTGCAAAAATTGTTCATGTACTAAAACATAAATTCATTGAGTCTTCAGCATGCTATTGGATTATTAAAAATATTCGCATTGCTTAAATACTGAGAATGGACAAAAAAGGAAGTTTGAAAAACTAAAGAAATTGGCTTTGATCATAGTCTAAAAACTATTTTAAACTCTTGTTAAGGTCACAAGATATGGCAGTTCAATGTGAATGTCATGGAAAGGAAACTAATTGTTTATATACTGATTTGTAGCATGTTAATGACATGAGATGTAATGGTGATGTAGCTAAAATTTTTGCTAGATACTGGTGCTGACATCACTATAATAAATAAGAATCTAGTGCATGGAGAGCAATTATCTGGGGAACTTATAACATTTAATGGGTTTGGAGGTGAGGAATTTACTTTCCCCACTGCAGTACTTGAAATTCAGGTAGGAGACTTGTGCATACCTGTCCTAGCTGCAGTAGTTGATATTCATGATAAATATGATGGAGGGTTGTTAGGGAATGATATTGATTATGACACTTTTATGAGCCTGTTGAAATAAGCTGAACTTCACAGGTTGCATGCTGACAAGAAAGTGTATGTGAAATTAAGAAGGGCACAAAGAAAAAAACAGGAATGTGTAGAACAGGAATTAGAAAGGCAAGAGAGTGAAGATTGTGCACTTGCAATCCCAATTGAACGTATCAATAATACAGAGAGTGTTGATGAAATCAGTGAGGTGGCTGAGCAAAACGGTTTGGAATCAGGCAGGTTAGTCTTAGCATAAGATAGCTTATATCTTTGTTTGGATATCTTTGATACTTCAAGAGAGGTAGAATGGCTGGGAGGAATGGATGTTGATGCCTTGGTTGAAGAGCTGTCAGCTCAGTCCACCTCAGCAAATGAAGCATGTGCTATTCCTCTTGAGCACATTGAGAATGATTGTGAATTATTAACTAGTTTAGACCCTCCAGGTGAACCAGTGAGAAATGAGTTTAAGACAAAATTCATTGCACGGTTAAAGTCTGATCCGACCTTGACCAGTGGAGACAATGGGCAGACCAGTCTAAGAATGGTTATTTTTGGGATAAAGAATTGATGAAAAAGAAATTTTTAATGAATAGTTGTCTGATAAACATACTTGAACACACAATCATTGTAGATAAGTTGATAAATTTGAACATATTGCCTTGATGTTTCTTACCTAGCAAATTACAGATACATATTGTCTCAATCTCCTCATTCCTAACTCTCCTTTCTCATATCTTCTTGCTCACCATACTTTTTATTCATTAAATGCTCCGTTTCTCTATCTCCTCATCTATCACACTTTCTTCATACATCTCCATACTTGAAACTCCTTCTTTCTCCACCTCTTGTCCCTTTATAACCATTGTCTAATTTATCATTCAACCCTCTTCCTTCCATCTGTTCATTAACTTTTTTCGCACTTCTTCCCTCTTGTTACTCCCTGCATTAATATCTCCAAACTTCATGCGGTAATCTAAATCAGCATACTAATAATATACTGCATATTGTATATTGCAAACATATTATATATTAATTTATGTTGTATATAGCAGAAAATCTGAATGAAACCCCCTCAATTTATTTCAAGAATCAAGAATTTAACCACTCATACATTTTTTGATCCAATATTGCCAATTTTGCTTAGTTTATGCTTCCACAGCATCAACATAATGCAACTGAAACAATTATACAAACCCAAACTACTGTTTGTGTGTTTGACAAACAGCATTTAAGAATGGCGAAATATTTAGGAGAACTTTTGTGATTAAAAAAATAATTTAAGATCATGCTATAGGAAATCACTGTCTCGACCTCAGTGCAAAGTATCAATTGTAATGAACAAGGCCATAGATTGAATAGCATTGAATTATAGCTCAATGCTACATCTACGAGGGAAAAAACTATGATTCAGTTCATACCAATAGCAAAATACTATTTGCAGAATAAACTATTGTACATTGTCTCTCAGTAATGTGTTCATCTAAGTAGGTTGTAGTGAAAACTTCACTACATTTAATATGGTAGCTAGTTGTAACTTATTAAAGGAGTTGCTATGTGTTTGTTGAATACGCAGTTACATTCTTTGCAATTATCATGAACATACAGAGCTATGCATAAATTATATGTAATTATCTATGCTTAGTTTAAGCTTCAACTAATTGACATTAGCTAACTGAACTAACAGTGACATAATATATTGTTTCTACTATAAACTTATTATAAACACACCAAATATTTGATAAATAAACAAAAACAATGTAAGGTAATTATTGTTATATAAAAAATCAATTATAGTTTTATTGTACACTTTCATACAGTGGAACAGGACTAGACTGTGATACAGTGAAACGATCCTTCTTCTCCACAATGTCATATGACAGATTAGTCTCACATCTGAAGTCATCCGTTGGTGGAGTAGAAATGACATTAACTACACCATATGATACATTGTTGTCATACTGGAGAGAAACCTAATATAATGTAAAAGCATATCACAAGTTACTTTGATTCTCCCCTAATTTTATATGCAAGTTAATTATTTTTAGATAATATTGATATTATTTACGAATAAGGCAAAAATTAAATTAGCTGAATATTAGCTCATTAAAAATCACTTATTTTATGGAAACCTATTTAAAGTGATTTCTACTCCTAGTTAAAGAAAGTGTGGTGTATTTGACATTTTGTCAGAAAACATATAATTGAAATTGTAACATTTTCTAGTTCTAACACTAAAGTTAATTAGTATAACTCAACCTTTCACTATGATGTATAAAACTAGTTTTTTTGCAAATATAAATAAAAATGTTTAAACAATGTACATAAGCAATGTTTGTAGAACAATATGGATTTCCTAGTACTCCTCAAGACCAAATACAAAAATTGAATTGTGTGGACACATGCAAATAGAAAGTTTTTTCTTTTTACGTACTTTTGCAGCTTTTGATTTCCTCCCATCAGGTCTTCATACAAGTATATTGTAATAAATTATTTACATATTAATTTGTTGGATACTTACTTTCCTCTTGTTCTACACGAAAATTTATCTATTAACAACGACAATCATTCATGTAATAATCCTTGCCATATCATTGTATCTTACCATTTCTGATTAGAAGTATAACAATGACAAAAGCCACCAGTATTGCTATGATTATCAACACAGGCACCAATACTCCAACAGTTACAGATGTAATTAATACACTATTATAATCAATTGTTGCTAAACTGACAGTTACAGTTTCAGCAACTACACAAAAAAACATCAATCATATTAATATTAGGTACAATAATTTTTTAATTTTGTATTTCTGACCTGTTGCTGGTAAACATAAAGAAATGAAGTGAACATACAATTGTTGTATTGAAATCACATCATCTCCATTGATATCAGTGACAGTGAGGTTATATTGTGTATTTACATCAATATTCACTACCTCATAATTCTTTCCTATTATAGAACCATTGATATTACTATTAGTTGATGATAATTCATAGGAACATCCACTATAATTACATCCTATGATGTAGTCACATGATATGTTATATATTCCAGTCCTCATTGTAAGGCAAATATTAACTCCTTCAATGTCATTTGTACCTAATACAGAAAAAAAAATTAATCAATGTAGTTGGAAGCACAATTAACTTTCCAAATATTTTAGAGTAATTGTGAATATTACATAAGCTATCTGCAACATAGAACATAGAGTTGAAATAATTTTCAAGACTATTACAAGCAGTGTTTTGTAGTATACAAGGTCTAAACTTATCGAGATTAAATCACAATAATTATAATTACTTATACAAATTTATAAAGTTGCAGCTTATATTGAAATAATTGGGACATAAAGAGTGTGATTAAATCTACTTACAGAAATTTAGAGATTCACTGGATGATGTTCCTAAGCTATTGTTTGATACAATGGTTAAACTGTAAAGTAATTTCTTTTTTAATCCTGTTATGATTATTGTTGACACTGAATCCACTTTGACAGATTGTGAAGTCAATGTTGGCAGAGATGTATTCTGACTTTGAAGTAGAGCAACATACCAAACATTACCATCTTCTATAGGACAGTGTGACATCTATACAACAAGTACACATAAATGTATGAATAAGGTTAAAAATATTTCAATACCTGTATTGTCAGGTTTAATGAGTAGGAGTCCCCAACTCTTATTAATGAATACTCAATATCATTTGTAGAAGGTATGTAAGGTAGAGTCTTGTTTACACATGAAGGTGGACTTTGTCCTACTATATTAGTAGCTGTTATACACATGGTAAAGGGATCACATGACCTCACTCCTTCCAGTGTGAAGTTATAGGAGTCAGTATCAGTCACATACTCAGTGATGTCTTTCAATTGACTTGGACTCAAGAATGTGAGAGTAATAGTGAAATTAACAGATACTGTAGGAATGATTCTATAATCCCATGATGTCACCAATAAATGATCATTCAGAAATATATCCGCTATGTTTGGAGGATCTGGGATACCTATTCAAAATATACAAATAGAAATTCAATTTCTTATAATAATTGAAAAATTCGGGTCTTATTTTAAGGAACACTCCAGCATGGCTAGCTTCCTGTTACTTTTTATATATCTATTCATGTGATTATGTTTCAGTTTTGCGTAATAACATTTGTCTACTTTATTGTAAATCATTTGGTTCTATATGGCTATTTTGAATGGAGTAAAATGATGTATTTATGTCATTGTTTTAGCACCATTGATGTTTGAAAATTAACATGGAACATATGGCAGTGTAGAGCTTCAGTGTCACTGTGAAACATAATCTATGTTTATGTATGTATAACCAAAATAATTGTCAAGATATTGTAGTAATATCAGGTAACATTATTTGTTCACTGTAATATTATCTCACAATTGGAAAGTTGTTTTTGTTGATTATGTTTATAGTATTTCTAATAATTTCTAAATTCATGCTGACCAAAACTAACAGAATAAACACTGTCACTTGTCCATATCAAAGTACTTGCGGGTATCATTGACAGAGAGTCCTACCCCAACAGTCTAAAATCAGTATTTAAGTTAAAAATTTTCAGTAATTTTTCATCTTCTGTATGCGTTTGTAATAGCTACAAATAATATAGAAGCACATGCACACTCATACAAAACTGTTTAAGAGTTAGAATAACTGTCACAGCTCTTTTAGAATTACAATAGCTTAAATTTTGTTTACAGGTACAAAACTTAGCTTTTTCCGTGAACTTGTACCAAAAACAGATTGTTCACAGCAAATATCTGGAGTGTTAAGGTGAAGTTCAACTGTGGTGTAACTGTTTCAGGTCGCAAGGTAGATCTGAATTCAGTTTTCACCCTCCATACTAAACTAAACACTCCATCACTGTTGGCATTGCTGGTCAAAACAGAAAGAACATGCATAGCCAATGTAGCTAAATTGGAGTGTTTATGGTCATCCATAGGATACTTCATACACTTGACATCAACCCAAAATTTCGTTCTACTGCAAAGTCTCGATACTCCAAAGTAACCGCAGATTTTTCAAAAGTAATCACACAAATACTTTTCCTGTATTTTTTCGAAGGCACTTAGGGACTTTTTGGCATATGGTAGGGCTAAGAAACTTAAGCAAGTGAAACATGTCTGACTTGATCAAGTTAAATTTATTCGGTAATTTTGAAAATTCTTGATAAAGACTCCTAACATAGCTATAAAATTTGTTAATGCACTCTCCTTCATTTTTTTTCTAGATGCAGTAACAAGGCTGAAGTGTCATTTTCAAGCAAGAGCTCTTCATCAGGAAGAAGAAAAGGAGAGTTTAAGTAATCCAACTCAGTCAAATCAGTGGCATGGTCTCTGAAAGCTTGTGGCTTCACGAAATAAGCCAAAAACATTTTTTGCAAACAGCTGCATTATGCTTACAAATTGTAGATGCATGGCTTTTTTACGTGAATTGACTACTTGTGATGAATGACCTGCATACGTTTCTCCTTTAGTGTGAAATACAAGTTAATGTGAATAATTTTGAAGAATTGTTCAGAATTTATAGCGAGTCAGAATGCACCACCTGGAACGACATTGGTTCATTTGATGTGGTTCTTTTTTGAATAGGCTACAGAAATAGAACAGCCAAGCAGTGTTGTTTTGGTTTAGCGATTCTAGACTTTCTTAGTTTTAGTTATTCATACTAAAAAAAAATCTTGAATGCTTAGTTTTAGTTTTTTTCCCAAATTCTCCCTGAAGATTTAGTTAGTTTTTAGTTTTTCTTCAATACCATGTAGAAGATTTAGTTAGTTATACTATCAATTGTCTTAGTTTTAGTTAATTTATGTTGCCTCTCAAATTCTGCAATAATAAGACTCCTAAAAAAGTTGTTCATGTAGTTTTCCCAAAGAACTTCAAAAATGGCATATTTCTGTGAAAACTTGGGTATTATTAGTAAAGTATGGTATTTGTTATGTAGTTTAGAGAATAATTACTTGATGGGAATTCATATTTTCATTTAATAATGACATAATTCAAGGTGAATTGTTTACAATAAAATTGCTTAGTTTTAGTTTTTGTCCTGTTATTATTGAATCTAATGTCTTCTAACATAATTAGTTTTAGTTTTTTCATGTTCTCTACAGCTATTTTTTAGTTATTCTTACCAAAAGTAAAATACCCCAAAACTAAGGGGTTTTGGTTTTAGTTTTAAAACAACACTACAGCCAAGATTAATAAAGGATTCAACACTAGAAGAGGGAACAATTTTAATAGCACAGGAATTTGTCAAGCTACTTGAATTTTGTCTAAATGCATGTCATAATAATTATGATGGAGAAGTAATATTAGGAACAGCAATGGGTCACCTGTTTCTGTAACAGTAACTAATCTAGTAATGGAGATATCGAAGAGAGGGCATTACTAGTTTTCATTCACCACCCCCTTTCTGTACGAGATATGTTGATGATGATACCTTGTCTGTCTTTCCTGAAAATTTAGTCCTTTCATTTCATCGAAAGAAACAATTAAATTTACGTTTGAAATTGAAGAGAATTATGCATTAGCTTTTCTGGATAGACACCACAAAGATTGGTTCCTTCACAACCAATGTAGTCAAAAAAACAAAAAACAACAAGTAGAGACAAATACTTGTACTCTGACTCCCACAACTCCAATCACATAAGACTGCAGTTGCCAGGACATCTTTAATAGAGCAAATAACAGTTGCACAAATCATCAAATGCATGAAAAAGAATAATACCATATAAAGCTTGCTGTCAAATCAAATGGATACATCTAGTGTTGTCTTAAATAATTCTTTAGTTCTACCAAATACACAACTTTGTGACTAATCTTGTACAAAAAGTGATCCCAAAGCCACTGTTGTTCTACCATGTTTACACGAAGTATCAGAAGAATTACTTGCACCACTCAGTATTAGAACTGCGTTCAAACCACAGAGAACACTGAGAACATTACATGTCCATGGAAAGGATTGAACACCTATCTCATATAAGTAAGGCATTGTAGATAAAATACATTGTGGTACTTGTCAACAAGCATATAACAGGAAAACAAGTTGTACACTCCATCATAGGAGTAAAGAGCACAAATGATCACTTATTTCAGACAGCACCTATTCACTTCAGCCGACACAGAACGTGCAATAAAGAAGAATCGCGTTACAGACTTACTGGGACACTGCTGAAGCAATAGACTCATATAGCAATCTATACCACAGATACTATTAAGAGTCTAGGCACATCAAGTAGAGTTCTTCTATGAATAGGGATGAAGGACTACTAACACCAGTGTATAATAATGCTTAGCTAATATTATGATATTTTATTGTATATCACATAACATCTTATTTTCATTTCAATTGTATATTTAGTGCAAGAACTTACCATATATAGTCACATTTAGAAATGCGTTTATTTCTTCACGAGAGCGAGTATTAAAACCAACACATTCTATTGTTATAAAATCAATAGCTATTTGTGAAGTATTTAGTAAGAGAACAGAGGAAGTCCTGGCAAGAAACATAACGATTATCCCATCAGTTACTATACCATCTACATCTTTATCAAATGGCTGCTCAAATCCTGTTATTATCCATCTCGATAGAATCAATCCATTGGTAGTATTACAGAATATCCTTGACTCAGTATTCATAGGAAGGACTAAATATTCCTTTGGAAATATGGCAACTTCAGCAATCAAAACATGTCATTAAAACAAAAAACATAATTACTATCATTAAACTTCATAATGATATTATACAATAGTGAAAGTTAATGACTCATGTATTTTGTGAATAGCTAACTACTAAGTCACAATTGCTTTATTGAATTAATATCATTCCAAAAATGAGTTCACAGTAACTCATTGACGATTATTTGTATCACAACTTTTAAAATATATTTTGATTTATTTGAACTTGAAACAGCATAATTAAAGCAAAGAGGTATCAAAAGTTTCTCAGTATAGATTGTAAATAAAAACAAATAGATTCTTTTAATTTAACTTTATATACAAATTCTTAGTCAAATGTCTCTTTTAGATAAATTTTAAAATCTTAACGAAATATTGATCTAGCTTTGCTTTAATCTCACTATCTGCATCGAAATAACCGTAAACCAAACCAATGTGAGAATTATTACCATTTCATTCCTATTATACCCCTAAAATTTTCTTTAAGAGTATACTGCTCAATCCTAAATAACATTTTTAATAAGATTTCCTAATTACATTGTTGCAATGAAATGTAAGAACCATAAATTTGATTTTCAAAATGTAACAAAGGGTGTGGGGCACTGTTTCAATATTTACAATAATGTGATAAAAGCATCAAATGTGGTACACATGAAGAAAGTCACTTTACTAGCATAGTTGGATTAGGACACCTTTACTTTCACCTTTGGTGAACTTTAAGTGCTTATTAATGTAATTGTTATCATGGATTTAGCATTTATTAACAAAGATTTAAAAGGGTAGTCAGTACTTGCTTTTCCTGAAATATGACGGGGGCCTGTTTTCAAGGATATATATTGGGTGTCAAGCAAGAGAGGAAATTTAGAAAAATTGTTTCGGCATGAATCTGAAGCCTTCCTACCAGCTCTTCATGGTGATTGCAGTTTTCACTAATTATTACAAGTCATTTTTTATATAGCTTACAAGATGAAAATGAGACTCTGCTGGCAAACTGTGTCATATTTAGATAGAGCAGTCATTGTTCAAATGCTCAAGCTTACAGCTTAAAAAAAAAATTAGAATATTCCTTTGAGATTTAATCCCAAATTTAAAATGAATGGGTGTAGTCTTACTAAAGTGCTGTAGACCTATTATCAACAGAGGTGATATTTGGGGATTGGCTCCTACCTTTTCTTAACAGTTGGGGGTAGAGAAAAGACACAGGGTAGTCTCTACAAACCAGTCCAGCCAATCTAACCTGAAGCTTTACATGCTTGCTAAGAACTGTTATCTTGTAAGTACAAGAAGGACTGTATTATTTTGCCATTTTTTTTCAAAGAAGTTCCATGAAATGATGATCTGCATTTAGTATGTAGTGAAGCAGCCCAAATTATGTTGCAGAAAGGTTGCCATAACAATGTATATGTAACACAAAGAAATGCTCTTTGATATTAGTGAAGATGCATAATTTAGAAAGAAAATTGCATATTGTGTATCTATGACTGCATTAAATTGCTATTGCTACAGTACAATAAGACTAATTATAATTTTTTCCTAGAAACAGTTTCCTCATTATGCTCATAATTACACTAACTAGTGGTGTGCTTGAGCACAAATGGCGAGCGAGCCTAAAGACTATACTATTTTTATATGAATGATTTTGACTTCTAACATTGAAGCTACTGATAAGGTCCAGTTTTATATTTAGCATACAGGGTTAAGGGATTTCAGTGCCATAGTAACAACTCTTTGCAACTGCTTGAATTGAAGGGGGAAAAACAACAACAAAACAATACATGTTATTTATTGTGATATTCTTTAGCTAAGGTGGTTGTAACACACAATGCTTTGACACAACTGGACATGCACCTACACAAACTTACCTTCGCAGTAGTCTAGTATACTATGTATTTTAAAGTAAATACTGTTGCGCACGGCTTATAACCATGACAAAGAGCGCATTGACTTACCCCGCCACTAACTCGAATAGAAAAACTGCACCCGCAAAAGAATTCAAACTGTAAACAATTCAATTTCTAGGGTGATAACGGGTACTGATCGATAAACCAGAGGATTCTGTTTAGTGCAATTTGGGACGGGGTCGACCACATAACTAACACAAAAACGCGAGGGTCAAAGTACAAAATGACATACGTACGTCCATATAACTAGTGATGTGCTTGAGCACAAATGGCGAGCGAGCCTAAAGACTATACTATTTTTATATGAATGATTTTGACTTCTAACACTGAAGCTACTGAAAATAAGGTCCAGTTTTAAATTTCGCATACAGGGTAAAGGGATTTCAGTGCCATAGTAACAACTCTCTCAACTGCTTGAATGAAGGAAAAAAAACAACAACAAAACAATACACGTTATTTAACAGTTTTACAACTGGAATGCACCTACACCGACTTACCTTCGCAGAGTCTAGTGGACCAATGTATTTTCAAGTAAATTACTTTGCGCACGGCTTCTAACCATGACAAGAGCGCATTGACTTACCACCGCCACAACTCGAATAGAAATGGAAGTCCTAAGTTTTCAAGTTTTAACTGCACCCGCAAAAGAATTCAAAACGGTAAACAATTCAATTTCTAGGGTGATACGGGTACTGATCGATAAACCAGAGGATTCTGTTTAGTGCAATTTGGGACGGGGTCGACCACATAACTAACACAAAAACGCGAGGGTCAAAGTACAAAATGACATACGTACGTCCAAACATATATACAAATAAACATCCCCGATTTTTTCATTTTTACCCCTGTAAGTGTCTCGCTCGCTACGCTCGCTCGCCAATAAATAAACATCCCCGATTTTCGATTGTGTTACCCCTGTAAGTGTCTCGCTCGCTACGCTCGCTCGCCAATTATGCTAGCATATCGAAATAACTTATTATGCTCAAATTCATGCCAGCATAATTTACCAACTCTAAGTTATTAGGTATACCTAATCATGAAAAAATGAAACTAATTCACCAGAAAAATTGAAAGTACAAAGAAATTTTAGCTAGTGATGAAAGTAGATTTATATAATTGTCCAATTCAACCATGAAGGAAAATTTTTGAACAAGCAACAACCACTAATTTCTGTCCAGATTTAATAAATGCTGAACTTGTTATCTTTTGGTAAACTACAATCGATGTTTACTAACTTCCTGTATTGTATAAGGACACAAATAGTAAAAATTCTGACTCAACATATCAATAAACAGAGGCGCGTTCAAAAGATCGCAATTATTGTTTGAGTAAACAAATATACAAAAATAAATTTCAAACTTCTGATAGAGTTGTATCCTTCCCACTTAAATACCTCGAAATAAAATAGACTAATGATAGTGATGGTGATGAGCAGGGGCGGATTTAAGGGAGAGGGGGGATCGACCTGGCGTTGTATGAGAACCTCTTTCTTACCTGTAATTAGAATTAAAATTATAATAGCAATCACTTTTTGTTCCTCGTTTTCGATCTTTTGAACGCCCCTCTATTTTTATTGATATGTTGAGTCAGAATTTTTTTATTTGGATTCCATGGACGTTCCCTCCAAACCACACCAGGCACTAAACTTCCGATTTCCAAAGCGTCGTTTTGGCTTGAAGAAAGTGGTGGAAAGGAGTTTCCAGCCTAGTTGTTTAGAAAAATGGCCTTATACATTATTATGAGAGTAAGGACGTGGTGTTTTGTCACACCTGCAACAGATTGCTAAAATGACAATTGCAACTCTGAATTCAATAAGGAATGATGAAGCTTTTGAACAGTTTTGGAAGACTGTTAATGTTAAAGCAAACAAATTGGATATTGATGAGCCTAAACTTCCAAGACGTCGTAGAAGACCGAAAAGGCATGATGATGGCTATCACCCTGGCAATTTTCATGACACACCTGAAGCATATTACAGACTAATCTACTTTTAATTAAAAATTGTATAGAAGAAAGGTTTGATCAGCCTGGCTAGAGAGTGTTTCAGTCCATTGAGCTAGTACTGGTGAAAGCATGTAAGAAAGAGAGTTTACAATCAGAACTAACAACTGTTTGTGAGACATACAATGATGATTTCAACTAAGGTCTCCTAAAAACTCAGCTTAATAATACTGGGAGCAAATTACAAGGAAACCAGCAATGTTACAATATGGGATGTAAAAAAACACTTAAAGTCACTGTCACATGGCCAGCCGTCCCTCATTTTACAAGTCAAAAGGCTCATGCAACTGCTTTTGGTAATGCCAGCAATGAATGCATCCTCTGAATGATCCTTCAGTGGATCGAAACCAGTCAAGATTAACTTCGATCAGCTATGTCGCAGGAACATCTCAATTATTTAATGATTCTGCACACACATACAAGGAAAGGACTGATTTATTGGATATGAAAGTTGTAGTGAGTAAATTTATATCTAATTCAGAACATCACAATAGTATATTTGCAATATATTAATAATTCTGTTCTATATCACTTATTAGTTATGTATTTCATTAATTACTCATCAATTCATAATCATTAGTATAAATAATGCTATATAAATATAGCCACACCTACTTCCTGGCCTAAACAACTAAAAATTGCTTCCTACGGCTCTGCAGGTATGTGTACTGGGATTCTTATAGTTGAGAATGTGGTTGAGGTGATCTTCAAACTTTGTCCATGTGCATAATATGTGCATAATAAGAGAATTCAAGTAGCATAATTACTACAATGATGAGCATTGCTAGCATAGCATAATAAAAAAAAAAGAGCATAATTTGCTAACCCCTACTATTCACTCCTTTTCTTTATTCCAGACATTAACACTTCGTAAATTTGTTTTTAGTTCCAATATTTTTCTTTCATGATTTTAGCATTTTATTCTTTTCAGTTTTGGACAGTCACATTATAGTGCTAATTAGTGTGCAGATGAATATTAGAGTATAATATTGTAGAAAATACATAGCCAACATTTTCTATAAGTGGCTATAGCTATTTCACCCCTTACTGAAAAGAGTACATCCCCTTAACAAATCCTATATCCGCCTCTGAATACCCTCTCTGGATGTCACTCTAGGCCTCCTCAACAATTTAACACAAGCTATTAGTTAAATAATCACATGATGTATAAATACTGATTATATTTAAAACCGGGCCAAGCAATTAAATAGTGAAAACAAAAAACAAACAAAGTCTTTTAGCGGACTGCTCAACTATATAAGGTAATGACAACATATGTAAGCAATATCCTGTTTTTCTAAGGTAATATCTTAATAAGTAAATTTCCTACCTATAAGGGAGAGCTAAACAATAAAATGAAACTGCTAGCTATCTACATAACACTCAATGAAAATGAGCTGTAATAATACTAACCATGATACAACCTTCACCTATACTTACTTAAAGTGCCAAGTTTACTTTGTTTAGAAATACTACATTATTAATTGTACCAAAAGGAAGAATTGCAAAATTCCTGACTTAGCAAATTAAGAATGGATGGAGTGCATTATTAAGAAAACGATCGGACCGCAGATAATAAGTCAGGCTCGATTGAAAAAGGGACTGACTCATATTGAAAGGGTGCTCTTTTTGAAAAATGGGCTCATGCTCAGGGGGTCCCGTGTGGCTCTAGTTGAGCCCCTCTAGATTTGCCCCTGTAACTAGCATAGATAGTGCAAAGCAATTAGCTAATGTGTTGATTCATCACTGCGATGAATCACCACATTATTTGTTGTTTTCTTAGTTAGCTAGTAGATCCATTTTTTTTGCTTACAAATAAATAGAGTAAATAATTAGGTATCAAGACCATAAATAAAGCAGATCTAATTTAGCTAGTTATCTCATAGTCAAGTAATACCACTTACCGTGTTCTCCAGTTTCCTTGATAGTCAAACTGAAGCTGAGAGCTAGAAAAAGTAGCACCGACATCATTTACTGTTAGTAGTCATACGAAAAGGACAAGGTTAAAGAGCTATTAAAATCAAGGCTCAGGCAACGCCCTAGCAATGCAATATAACGACAGGCTAACGTGCCACCTTAAAAAAAGACGTGGGCTACGCCAACGCAGGTAATTTCCCCACCCCTACCTCTCAGCCTACACATATTTACATGTGGGTTGCGATCTTATGTAATACTTAGTTATCATGAAGTTAAAAGAGGCCATATGATACAAATAATATATTGTAATGACAAATATAGTGTAAAAGTGTAGATATTTAAATTTTAATTATTCTATTGGATCGAAAATGACACTGAATTAGGCAATACCAAAATAAGGTTGTTCAGAAGAAACATAATACACTTGCTTTATAAAGTATCTAATATATTTATCATTTCTTAAAGTTTAAGCTATAATGTTTCACCATAAAAGCAATGTGGTCTTCATACTGTAAGTTGGATATGATATTTAATAGCATGTTTTCAATTTCATTCGTACATACAATTTACATTATCTTAGAATACACAACCCAAATATGTATTATCAGGAAAGTCATTCATGTTAATACATTGTAAACTATCATACTGATATTATGAATACAGTGTAACAGTTGTCAATAAAAAAATTGGTCTCATTAAAATAACATAGGTTGTTCAACCTTACTCCTGTATTGTTTCCTCTTAATGTCACTAACTTCAAGGAGGAGATTACTCATGTAGTCTAGCCCAAACTTCGTAAATGATAATTTCTATTACTATAGAGACCTTATCCAAGCCTTATTGTCAAAAACTTCATAATAATAATATTATTCATTTATTTGGATTCTTTAAATTAATAACTGATTCCAGTTATTATTGCTCTGGAAACTGTCGCCATTTTTGTCCTAGCTAATTCTGATTTTAGCCACCACTGACTACTGTGTATAAAGAAATAACTCAGTCCCAACTGTCAGCAGAGCTGAGTATACAGCGCTGCTGTTATCATCGGTTTGTCAGTATACACTATAATGTTTGTTCTACTTTTTCTGACTCTCTTGATGTTCAGTTTTGTGATCAAGGAGAATCAAGCAAGGTAAATGGGACTAGTGTCAAACAAACAATTTTTTAATGCTATCCTATTAAAACAGTCTTACTCAACCTTATAAAGAAGATACAGCAATCATTGATCTGTCTATATTTGTGTTTACCTGCATAGCTACTGTCTTGCTCTTTAAAGAACAATCACTCTTTGTTTGTTTGACAAGTTAACCACATAAGCTAGATTTTTCTAAAAGAAACTATTCTACGATTGAGATATTAAGCTTGGTATTTTTCGAATGAATCAGTCCGACATGGCCGCCTTCAGTGGCGCATTCCATCTGAATAGTCGCACATTATCTACGCAAAGTCACTTCTTCCTCATGTTAGAAGTCCATTCATATCAGTCCTGAAAGTCACAGAATAATTGCATGATTGAAAGTAATATTGCAATAAAACTTAATCCAATTTGCTTGTAGCTATTGATCTTTCTTAAAATGAGCCCCCTATTACACAATCCTTGATCCGCCCATGAGAAGCATGAAAGAATTGAAGAAACAACAAAATACCAAAATGGCCAAAAGCACTGAGCTGAACAGAAAAACAACAACATTTTGAGTGAAAGTAGCTGGACTAAATAAGTTTGTTCATTTTAAAGCTTATTTTGAAGATACGTAGATTTAGACTAGCACAATCATATCGTCAGGCGCCCAAATTTTGTCACTAAGCTTTAGCTAGTCACACTATTAGCTATGAAGGACTGCTTGTAATAAATGTGCTCTAATGGAAAAAATCAGTGAACTGTATTCTATCTTAAGTTTGTTGCTTCAATATTCAAACGATTACATCAGTAAAGTGGTTCCTACATGTCATAATAATTTAATAACTTGTTCTTATAATACACATTATGATTAAGTCATCTTAGCCGATAAAATTATAATAATAGCATAATTATTTTCTCAGTTATAACAGCCAGCATATGCTTTAAAATTTGACCTGATGTTTAGACTTCTTACTAAAGTCATCTTTAGACTTCATTGACCTATAAAGAAGACTTCGGAGGCAAGATGTTAAAACATGGGATTACTATTTATTAAACTATGATTAGCTCTTAAAACTAGGAAATTTGCTATTAATACACATTATAACTCATAATGTTACTCTTTCGCGTCGTTCAAATTTTATAAATATCATGAGGATGAAAATATCACTTAATACCGCTACATAAACTCTTGGACATAATAAAGACTAGGAATGAAAAAAAAATTATGATACCCTGTGAAGCTGTTTCTTGCATGACTATGTGTGTACATAGAAACGATCATGAGTTTGTTGCATAATTGTAGAGTCACGAGTTGGTTATGCAGAAGTCATGTTTATAGGCGTCAGAGTTTGTGTGTAAGCGTGTGTCTAGTTAAAAGTCCTGTTGGATTCTTTGTTAGTCAGTTCTTAGTTCTGTTCTATACTTCAGTCACCTCGTCCTAGGATCATGATCCTGTGGCAGGGGAACTAGCTACGACCAGGGATAGTTAAGAGAAGGAACAGACTTGGAATTCTGGTGGCAGCTACTATCTTGCTGTCTACAGTGAGCACTTGAACCTGGCAAGAGACGTCTTAGTCAGGACAGGCCCACACTTGTGGTGGAGTAGAGGCTTGTGATACTGCAGTGGCTTGCGACAGATGCGAACTCCCTGGAATAGGAGCTGTTCTGTCGGTGGGGAGAGAGGAAAGAGGGAACCGGTGGCCTTTTTCTCAATGCAGCTGAGAGGTGCTCAGAACTGGGGCTGTTCGAGAGCATCAGACATTTTGCGTTCTA
>WLWD01001377.1_pt1 | contig 37621 bp, 14 predicted proteins | sample 6712731 | NCBI WGS metagenome assembly WLWD01 (sample SAMN12718690, study PRJNA576275) | sponge metagenome | isolation source: marine sponge | host: Mycale hentscheli | place: New Zealand: South Island, Marlborough, Capsize Point | collected 2014-11-01 | reverse complement strand
TAATGACCATTGATTGAAAATTGTATTAGTATCTTGCAGCAGTAAAGAGAAGCCTCAGCATCATAGATGCAGCCCCCAGAATATATGCTGAATAAATCTGCTGGGATGTTGGTTCAAAATTTTGGCAGTCATTATGTAGTAGTAGACAGTAGCCAGCTACTTCTAAATTGTGAATGCATATTTTATCTGGAACTTGCACGTAGTGATCAGGCAACTGTCTATAAAACCCTAACCTCAGTCAAGGGTTAAATATTGTGTATTTTATAGATTCACTGCTGACAAACAGGGATAGAGCTGCAGACACAGATTGTATTGCTTGGCATAACATGGGGCAATGTGAGTACTGAGACATTGATAAGGAGTTACTATTGTGTTAAAAGTACTCGATCACATTTTAGCACACATTCATATTTACTCAGTCAGGAGTGTTTGATGACCTTTTATGCATGCAAGCACATGTTTGGGCTATATTTAGAATCAGGAGTCTAACACATCTTGAGGTTACTTTCATTAACTTTTTTTCTCATCTCTATTTTCAGGCTGTTGGGAGTTCCACCATGCTATCTGCAGCATTGATGGAGCTAAGAGGACACTGGAGCTTATGAATATAGAAGTCTGAATAGGTCTGACTTTACTCCTCTACAGTGCACCTCCACTGGACAGCTGACACTGTGGAATAGCCCCCAAATGATTCTAGTAACGGCAGATACATGCTGCACTTCTATATTAACTAACGGTGAGATTCCGTTTTTCTAGTTAGTAGAGTACCTCCACATACTTAGTGCTTGGATTTTGTAGCTGATATATGAATTATAAGAGAATGCACAAAGGTTGCGTGATGATTACTTATAACGTTAGAGTGGAGAGGCTAATATACATTAGTGACCATTGGTTGGAAAACTGTGCATCATGTGGCACAAAAAATTGGGAGTTCGTTAGTATAACATGTCTATTGACAAGACACCCTATACCAATATATTGAAATGTCACCTCTTTTAGGATTGGTGACCTTTACCAAATACCATGATGGCTAGACTCCTTGTGATATATGTAGGATTAGCCTAGTAACTATGATACACCTTAAGTGCCTACCACAGGACTGTCAACTCTCTCACTCCAACAATAACTGTTTAAATACTTTATGCTTGTCAGATACCTAACGTGTGATTGCTGACTAAATGTGAGTCCTGGTGAATGGGCCTGTTAATTGGAATTAGGGACCCGATCTAAACAGGTACTTGAACCTGGTCAACCAAATAAATGGTAAAGGGTGTGTTGTCACAATAAGGTAACACAAGTACTTGGTAAAGGGTTCCCGATCCTACATCAACCAATTTCATGGTAAAGGGTGCCTTGAATATTTAGTAAAGAATTCCTAAAACCTTGGAAAATATTGAGGTTGTGTCACAGGCATTTGGTCAACCGTAAACTATGTCAAAGTAACCCAGTCTAGAACTTGGTAAAGGGTCCCAGTGTTTCATACAGGGAGGGGGGGAGCCCTGGGATCCCCCCCCCCCCCAAACTCATTTCTTTACACGAACTTTTATAATAGAATAATATACCAATTACAGTCTAATGCGCATATTTTTTCTTTAAAAATGTCCAGAATTTCATTAAGATTAACTTCACTTAAGTCTGGGCCTTCAATGGCAATTCTCATAAGGTGAGTCAAGTTTTCATCAGACAAGCGATTCCTTAGCCTGGTCTTCATCATCTTCATGTGACTAAACGATCTTTCGACGGTTGCTGTTCCAACTGGAAGTGCTAGTAAAATTTTGGCCAGATTATAAACTTCTGGGAAAATTTCACTGAAAATTCTCCCCCCCCCCCCAAACTGAAAATCCTGTATGAAACCCTAGGACCCTTTACCATATATCTGATTTACGTTGTTGTGACAAGACATTCCTTACCGAGCAGATGTGTTCTAGAATATTCATAGGGAGTGCTTACCTAAACATTACTATTTTAAAATGCCATATATTATTGATAAACGTTATTATCTGTATTAAATTAGAATGATGTGGGTGTGGTCTCGATTAGGTCTGGATTACTCGCTCCCTTCTCTCTCTCGCACCTGGAGACAGCAAAGTAGTTGCTGCCACCAGAGTGTATGCCTCCTGCTGACTACCCGGCGAACCATACCCGCCTGAAGGAATAGGTTTTAGGTAGGATTAAATTACTTTAAACACAGGATAACGACACACAGCGAACTGAGATGACATAGAACTAACTCGAACCACGAGACACACAACTTAAATACTAACACAAACTCCCGCCTACTGTTCACACAAAATGCTGCAATGTTCTGGTCTTGTGATCGTACAATCCTTGCTAACACACATACACACGCTACCGCTACCTACTGCACATGACCATAAAACTCAACAAAAATACTTCTGACTACAAAACTTAACATTGATAAAGATCTCATGTGGGCAGGCCCACAGTGGGGTAGTGGCAAAATTCTAGTAACTTTTACGGCTATCCAATTTAGCGTAAATTCTATAATTGTGGAGCTAGATTAACAGCAGTAATTTGTTGTACGCTATAGTTTGATTGATTGAATGAAATAAGCGGCTTGATAGACCGTGTAGGCAACAATTGGAAGCCTATACAATCATATACAGTTCTGTTTCTGATCCCACTAAAGATCCCTATAAAATGACTTCAGTGAACCTTTACTTAATAAAGTTTTCTGATTCCACTTGGTAAAGTCTGTGTTATATACACTTTATAGACTAAAGGTTTGTATTATAGGCAATTAGGTAAACAATTTCTGATCCTGTGGGACCTTGGAAAGATCTGTATCGTAGACATTTCATGTAGGTAAAGGGTCACAGGGACATCTTTAAGGTCTGTAGCATGGGCACTTTGTATTGGTAAAGGGTCACAGGCACTCTATAAAGGTCTGTATTATAGAGACTTCATGTTGGAAGGGTCACAGGCACTTCATAAAGGTCTGTATCATGGGCACTTTGTATTGGTACAGGGTCACAGGCACTTTATAAAGGTCTGTATTATGGACACTTAATGTTGGTAAAGGGTCACAGGCAGCCTATACAATCATATAGCACTTGTATACAGTTCTGTATACTTGTGTACAGTTCTGTATCATATAGCACTTGTATACAGTTCTGTTTCTGATCCCACTGAAGGTCCCTATAAAATGACTTCAGTGAACCTTTACTTAATAAAGTTTTCTGATTCCATTTGATAAAGTCTGTGTTATATACACTTTGTAGACTTGGACTATTTTTAAAAAGGTTTGTATTATAGGCACTTAGGTAAACAATTTCTGATCCTGTAGGACCTTGGAAAGATCTGTATCATAGACATTTCATGTAGGTAGAGGGTCACAGGGCCGTCTTTAAGGTCTGTAGCATGGGCACTTTGTATTGGTAAAGGGTCACAGGCACTTTATAAAGGTCTGTGTTATAGACACTTCATGTTGGTAAAGGGTCACAGGCACTTCATAAAGGTCTGTATTATGGGCACTTCTTGGTAAAGGATCCTTGCTTAAGCTATATTTGAAGATTATTTGATCGTCATAGTGTGAGTGTATGGTGGGGAGGAGAGAAATATTTTAGTTTGTTCTTAACTATTACATGAAGTGTGCAGTAAGACTGGTAGGGAACTGAACAGTCAGTTTGTTCTTAACTATTACATGAAGTGTGCAGTAAAACTGGTAGGGAACTGAATAGTCAGTTTGTTCTTAACTATTACATGAAGTGTGCAGTAAGACTGGTAGGGAACTGAACAGTCAGTTTGTTCTTAACTATTACATGAAGTGTGCAGTAAAACTGGTAGGGAACTGAATAGTCAGTTTGTTCTTAACTATTACATGAAGTGTGCAGTAAAACTGGTAGGGAACTGAACAGTCAGTTTGTACACAAGTGGGTATCAATACAAAAGACACTTAGTAGAATGTTTCCAATCATATAGTGTTGATATGATACTAATAGGTTAAATGAAAGTGTGGATGAACTTCATAAAGACTTCAAGAGAAAGTGTGGGAATGGACATGACTTGAGTGTCAAATTATGTCCATGGAATAATAAACGAAGTTGGGTCCTTATTGTCTTCTAAACATTACTATTGTTGTTGTCGTCATTTTTAAACAAGTGCAATATATGTTTTATTTAAATTTACTTTTGAAAATAGTATGACATGCTGAGATTTGGGAAAGGGTATGGAATATCCGAAGTCAATTATCATTATGTTTTGTTGTTTTTTGTTTATTGTTGCTGTTTGTAGATCACAGCTGACATGAGTGATGAACAGTTCTAATCATCCTGGCTGTATGAAGAATTCCTGAGCATCTTCATTCATTCATGAACAGTTAATTCTTCACCTATCACACAGATACAATGTCACATCACGGACTAATATTTATTGCATTTTCTGATTACTGGAATATATTTTACACACTAAAATATATGGCTATAAAGTGAGTATTGTAGAACACCATTTGGAGTGTTGTAGTAGCTAGTTTAAGGGAGTATCACAACACCCCATTGGTAGAGTATCAATAACACCATATTTGGTGCATTATGAGCCCTAATAGGGGTGTAGTAGAACTTGGACATGGGCGTACCACAACACCCCATTTGGTATAATGAAGGGTGTACAGGGGTGTAACTGAACACTTCCTCTAGGTGAAATGGAAACACCCCATGCGGAGTAGTACAGCCAGTGTTACCTGGACACCCCAAAACGGGATTCCCATACACCCCATTTTTAACAGTGTGTGATTGCTGCAAAATAATATGCTAAATGAATACAAAATGTTAAAATATCATCTGAATTCATGTTTCTGACATACATCTTATCCATAATAACTAATTATGCAGTTTAAAATGTCACAAAATGGCTTCACAAAGAGTGAAGTTGTTGTATGTGCCAAACTTAAATTACATGAGGTGTAAACTCTGAAGTACACAATATAGAACTTAAATTACATGAGGTGTACAACTCTGAAGTACACAATATAGAACTAAAATTACATGAGGTGTAAACTCTGAAGTACACTATATAGAACTAAAATTACATGAGGTGTAAACTCTGAAGGACACAATATAGAACTAAAATTACATGAGGTGTACACTCTGAAGTACACAATATAGAACTAAAATTACATGAGGTGTAAACTCTGAAGGACACCATATAGAACTAAAATTACATGAGGTGTACACTCTGAAGTACACCATATAGAACTAAAATTACATAGGTATAAACTCTGAAGTACACCATATAGAACTAAAATTACATGAGGTGTAAACTCTGAAGTACACCATATAGAACTAAAATTACATGAGGTGTAAACTCTGAAGTACACAATATAGAACTAAAATTACATGAGGTGTAAACTCTGAAGTACACTATATAGAACTAAAATTACATGAGGTGTAAACTCTGAAGTACACAATATAGAACTAAAATTGCATGAGGTGTAAACTCTGAAGTACACAATATAGAACTAAAATTACATGAGGTGTAAACTCTGAAGGACACAATATAGAACTAAAATTGCATGAGGTGTAAACTCTGAAGTACACAATATAGAACTAAAATTACATGAGGTGTAAACTCTGAAGGACACAATATAGAACTAAAATTGCATGAGGTGTAAACTCTGAAGTACACAATATAGAACTAAAATTACATGAGGTGTAAACTCTGAAGGACACAATATAGAACTAAAATTGCATGAGGTGTAAACTCTGAAGTACACAATATAGAACTAAAATTACATGAGGTGTAAACTCTGAAGGACACAATATAGAACTAAAATTGCATGAGGTGTAAACTCTGAAGTACACAATATAGAACTAAAATTACATGAGGTGTAAACTCTGAAGGACACAATATAGAACTAAAATTACATGAGGTGTAAACTCTGAAGTACACAATATAGAACTAAAATTACATGAGGTGTAAACTCTGAAGGACACAATATAGAACTAAAATTACATGAGGTGTAAACTCTGAAGTACACAATATAGAACTAAAATTACATGAGGTGTAAACTCTGAAGGACACAATATAGAACTAAAATTACATGAGGTGTAAACTCTGAAGTACACAATATAGAACTAAAATTACATGAGGTGTAAACTCTGAAGGACACAATATAGAACTAAAATTACATGAGGTGTAAACTCTGAAGTACACAATATAGAACTAAAATTACATGAGGTGTAAACTCTGAAGGACACAATATAGAACTAAAATTACATGAGGTGTAAACTCTGAAGGACACAATACAGAACTAAAATTGCATGAGGTGTAAACTCTGAAGTACACAATATAGAACTAAAATGCAAATGCTAATGATTATGTTGAGTTGATCCATTTCTACTAAAGTACATTTATTTGCTTAAGATTTAAATCTGTGAATACACATGATTAATATCAACATACAACTCGACATGTATTTTGAGGTAACACTAATCATAATATATAATAATAATTTATGTCAATTCATTATAAAACTTTCCAATTAGATACTGTAATTAAAAAAAATTGAATATTTATACATTTATAATTGAATTATTTAACAGATAAAAACTCAATAAAATATCAGGTAATATTAGAATCACCTTGATCACTTGAACATTGCACCACTGCATCATTCATTTCAACACGACCCTGTAACTCCACTTCAAATTCTGTAAATTCATATTATACATAACTTAATGCAAATTGTTTGATTGTATCATCTCAATGCAGCTTAGACACAAAATGGGTTTCTAACCATTAATAATACAAATTCAAAGTAACAATACTAAATTGACAAAAATTGAAGCTATTGATTATTCTATATGTATTTGGAGTAAAATATGCACATCGTTATAAAATACCATAATGCTATGAAAACACGTACAATCAATTGGTACAGTAACGTATGTTAAATTATATGTTTAATTAACACAGAAAAACATTGAATGCTAGTTCTGATGGCTTTACAATGAATACCTTTATGAGGTGGTGTTCCAGTAGTCAATACACTGACACAAATCTCCTGTAGTGTTTAAAAAATTAATATATGTTAAACTAAGCCGAATGAATTGTTCTTGTCATACCTTATTGAACCAAATTGTCTGTCTTGAATCTATAAGTGGAATTACTTTAGTAATATTTGGGTCCTTCAGACACTTCATTTTAGGAGAGGTTTCATCTTCTAGTATGCATAAGTGAGGTGGAATTTCATCTGATCGCTTCAATACTGAATTCCAAAAAGATTGTTTTTCTGATGGATGGTCTGTACATTCAAATCCATATTGAAGTCTTGCATTGAGGTACTTGAGATTATGATTGACTTGTGTTAACATAGAAGTGATAGTATTTCTAATGTCTGCACAGACTGCAGAAGTGGGCTTTGTCGGATGAGATTCTCTGTAGAGTACCACTTTAATATATGTGGCATAGCTAATGATAGTAACTGTGTCCAAGTCCTTTCCTACTAGAAATTCAATCTTGTTGCGACATGGACTGTCTTCTTTGAAAGTCCAATTTAGTTCTGTGTTTGAGACCAGGCCTATAATAAGAGAAGAGAAGACTCCTAATGGTAAGTAGCCGCACTTGTAACGATACACGAGAGGAGCCACATCTATAGAAATAGGAACCTTTTGGAGCTCATCTTTTGCAGCACTTCTAAGAATACTAGGCATGAAGTAAGTAATTTCTTTTCTTTTTCTTGTAATTGGAAGGGAAGCTAAGATATTATGGTGCTCAAAAAGTGTGATTAGCATTTCCATAGAAATGGAATTTTTAACATCTTCTTTAGTAGATTCCAGTAGATCTGCCATTGTGAACTGAGCTTTGTTCTTAAATGCTGTTGCTGCTCGATGTCCAGCTTTATTGTACACAAATGTCTTCTTTACTAGTTGTGTTGCAGCATCAAAGATCACCTGAACATTAATTAGTTGAACAGTTTAATTCAAATAAACTATAATAAACTATACACACCTTGTCTCTCTTACAATTAGAAGATAAATAATATATGCCCATTATTAAAAATTAAGGAGAATAATTATGTTTATATTTTTTACTTTTTGCAAAAAAAAAATTCGAATACTTTATGAGCATTATGTCTATTCCGGTAATAAATGCCTAGTTATTTCTAAAGTGTGAGCCTTCTTCATCCTAATTGGTTCTGCCAGCCCCTTATTTATTAATTCATTTGTAATTAACCACAAACTTAATTAAATATTATGTGAATAATTGAACAGTTTATCATTCCCCATTCAAAAAGTAAATGGAACTGCTGTTCAATTGAATTAGCATAGAAAAGTATAGCAGCACAAGGAGAGTGAGATGGCGTAGAAATTAAAGGAAATACAATTGCAGTCGGTTTATTTATTTGTAACAAGATTGCAATTCATCAATCTCAAATTTCAATTCTAATAGATCTACCATGAAACTCGAAACTTTATACAACTTATTCAAATTCTGTTTGTCAGATGCTGCAGTCAACATTATGTACTATCTAAAGTTTGTAGCAATAAATAATTGCATTTGGACAGATCTTATTTTAGAAAAATTCCTGCGTACTAATTAATTTTATAGTACTACAAATATTACTTACATAAAAAAGTATAACAAAACTCGACAGTTTTTATAAACAAGAAGAACAAATAAGTGCATTGTATTAGTTAAAAGTTAATAAACACTTGAATCTACACAGCCAATTGCAAATTATAAAATCAAAAATGCATAAATACATAGATACATAAAGTAAGTAGTGCTAACCTTGACGTCACAAATGACTATGTTTTCGAATCCTTTCATGTATATTGTTGAAAATATTATCATCAGTTACAACAATGTGATATGAAAGTATTCGCGATGCATGTTCAAAATGAGTAAAAAGACTAAAATGAATCATTTTGAAATGCATAACTATGACAAATACTCAATGCCAGTAACATTATTGTATCAATTCGATTTAACCAATCCATAAATTACAACCTTATTCTGCAATCTTACTCTTTAGTAATTTCTTTTCTGTTAGTCTATCTTTATCTCTCAACTCTGAAGAGTGAATAATTTCTGATATTTTCCATTTGGTAGAAGTTGTTGAAAGTTGTACTTTTTCTATAAATTCATACAAATTATGTATAAATAAATACTATAAATACAGTTTGTACTTACTAATTTAATATAACATAGTATAGTTAAACAGTCACTACAGAGATCACTAAACCTCTAAGCTGGTAAAACAAATGTAAAATGCTACAGAAATTAGTTAGACTGCCATCAGAAATCTACAAGTAAGGCCAAACGATAATACTTGCAATAGACTTGTAGTGAAAATAACACCTTAACTAGAAATGACATAGTTTTGAGTAAGCATCTTTACTGCCAAAAGTAGACCTTAGATCCAGACAGTAAAGGAAGATTTGATTAGAACATAGAAAGTATGAATAGTGGCAAGTGGTCTGGGTTCAAATAGCAAACATTTTTTTCTGTATTGTTAACATTTTGAAAGAGAGAGAATACAGAAAATAATATAATAATATTCTTTTTCTTTTCATAACTTATCATAATCTGTGTCCATTCTTTCACATCTGGGCAAAGTTTATACGTAACATGTCCATGTATAAGTATGCTTAATTATTTTACAATAGTTCATTCTTGAAAATCCATTTTCCAATAGCGATGTAGATCAGATCAATGGTACGATAGAGCATTTTCAACAGAGCATATTATGGAAAGGCTACGTGATAAACAGAATCCTTTGATTCAGTTATTCGTACCAGCTAAAATTGGCAGGCTTACTACTTCTCTTATTGCAAACTAAGTACATAACCAAAAAAAACAACAAAAATATTAGTAGGTTCACTGAAGATTAAAGTTTTTCATTATTTCTGTAACTCGTGAGATGATATTACCTCTTCCACGAATTAAATTGTTTAATTAAAAAGTTCTAATTGTTTTATGTTATAATATTTATCACATCAAAACTTTAATAAAATTTAAACCAATACTACCAATTGAAAGAGCATTGTTATCCTTCAGTAATATGTGCACAAAACATTTAGAAATAGGTAGCTACTAAGTTAACTATTGTTAAAGTCACGTTGTTATGAACTAGCTTTGCAGTAAAAGTGATCAAAGAAGTATCTCTTTTTCTCCAACGAATTGGTTGAAGTTCATCACAATTGCTAGAAAAGATGGTGGAATTAATAATTACAATTAATTGAAATTTCATCGAAACACTCAAACTCTTGTTCATCACTAGATATTTTATTTACATTCCGTTCCAAGTTACTACTTTCACTAACCACTGAATGACAATGCTCACTATTGGAGAAATAATTATATTTCACTGTCAAAAGTGCAAGATTCTATAGCTCCTGCAGAAGCATGTCCACTATGTAAAAAGCGCACACTTTTTAGCTTTATCAAGCACACTAATTATAAGAAGTGTGTTGAGCACACTAAAATACAAGTGTGCTCACAAAGTAGTGTGTCGGACACACTATTTTAAGAATGTAAAGGTGGCAGAGTGTGTTAGAGTGAGAAAATTAAAGCTATAAGAGTTTACTTTTATCAGCTCAACAGTGCCTAGCACTTAGAAAAGAAACACCTATTTGAATTACACAAAAAAATTTTGCCTAATTACAAAAAAAAGCCAGGGAATGCGGTATATTTATTGTGAATATTATATTGATTGCAAGTTTTGATTTGGCATCTTCACCTGATCAAAATGAATGAGGGAAGAATCATTTAATTAGCATAAATCATTTCATTAGCATATTTTATAGTTTAACTTGTTCATCTGATCATGGCGAAGAAGATAAAATGTCCATAAAAATTTATTGCCTAAAATTAAATTCGCGATTACTTGCGCATACTTTGGAATTGTTTACAAGAATCGAGGCGGGGGTCCGCGCGGCTAGAACGCTAGAAGCTTTTTCTTGTCTGGAGGCGATATGCTGCGAGGTAGACGGCGGCGATGTATTAGCAAGTTGGAGCTAAAGTTCTGAAACGTCCAACCATTTCGTCAGTTTCTCTGGGGAAATCACTTCTCTTGCATATTTATTAGTTTCATCTGTAATCATGGTCATAAGTTTGGAAGTAAAAAAAAATTGAAAATTTTCTTTGAATGTTTCTGGTATAGGAACAGTGAGACCAGGAGAAGATGTGTCAGAAAAGGAGTGTAGAGCTGGAACTGACAATGCTTCCTTCTATACGGGTTTTGAAGGTGATGCCCCTCCTGGCTTGATGATTCCTCTTCCCCATCAGAATCCATCTCATGGGCACCTTCAATCACAGGAGAAGTGTGAGGAAGCAAGTCTGTATTCTGGGAGGACGATGCAGTGATAGGTGGGTCTTCCAGGGGTTGGGGTAGTTCATCAAATTCTATGCAATTATCATTGTGAATGAACAAAAATGAAGCTAAAAAAACAAAGAAACAAAACACTTGCCCTCTATCTCCATCTCTTCCAGGTCATAAAATTCTTCGTCATTGCCCTCCATGAAGAATTCTTGGCCATCGATTTCTTCACCTAGGAAGTCTTCCTCTCCAAGTTCCTCTGAATCAAGGAAGGCCAATACTTGATCTGTAGTGTACCTCTCAGCAGTCATTGTCCAAGTCTTGTTATTTTTTATTGATAATTATACATAAGTATTTGCTTCATATATTGTCAATTATTTATATATTATTTTTTTAACTTTGATTTTTTCTTTATACACTTACTGTGCTACTATTTCAAGCAACAAATACTGTATTTTTTCTATGGTAAGGGTCATTAAAAACTAATCCCCTGTATACTTACGTGCAAGGAGAAACGCCACAGCATAGTGAGAGGTCCAGAATCACTTGCGATTGCGGCTGACAATCAATAGAAGCGGGTGCAATGGCGATTACGCAAACATTCGTAACCCACGCTGTGAAACACCTTCGCATTTCACGCGGAAACTCGTAATTCGGCGATAATCGGTTAAACATTTTTTTATAGTCTGACATTTCCATTTGATCATTACAAAAAAATTCAATTTTTATTTTTAATTGGCAATTATACGATTTAGTATGACCAGAATAATTTGAAATAAAGAAAATGCAAAGAATTACACATTACAGTAATGAAATTATGAATATATAAATGGAAATGTCATTTTTCTATCATACTGTGGATATCTACCTCCAGAATCGCTTAATTAGCATTTTTTACTGTTCGACATCTTCACCTGATCATATCTAAGGAGGGGAACTTGTCCAAAATCAATTCATTAGCATATTTTACAGTTTGGCATCTTCACATGATCATATCAAAGTAGAGAAACCTGTCCAGAATCACTTAATTAGCATATTTTACGGTTCGACGTCTTCACCTGACCAAATCAAAGGATGGGAACCTGTCCAGAATCACTTCATTAGCATATTTTATGGTTCGGCATCTTCACCTGAGCATATCGAAGTAGGGGAACTTGTCCAGAATCACTTAATTAACATATTTTACGATTCAACATCTTCGACTGATCATATCTAAGTAGGGGAATTTGTCCAGAATCTCTTAATTAGCATATTTTATGGTTCGACATCTTCACCTGATCATATCTAATGAGGGGAACTTGTCAAGAATCACATAATTAGCATATTTGTGACCGTCTATGGGAAAATCGGGCACAACGCGGCACGCGTAGACGTCGCAAAAAGATCGATTTAGTTCTTAAAATTGTATTAAATAAGCCTAACGAAGGGAACGGTTAGGTGATATATAGCGGGAATGGCTAAAGCTACGACGATAAAACTTGGAGAGCTTAATATCTGGATGCCGAGGAGTGCGTAAGTGCAAAAAAATTATTTTTCGTCGGGGCCGCGTTGTGCCCGATTTTCCTGTAGACGGTCACATTTTATAGTTCGACATCTTCGACTGATCATATCTAAGGAGGGGAACTTGTCCAGAATCACATAATTAGCATATTTTATGGTTCGACATCTTCGACTGATCATATCTAGGGAGGGGAACTTGTCCAGAATCACATAATTAGCATATTTTATGGTTCGACATCTTCGACTGATCATATCTAAGGAGGGGAACTTGTCCAGAATCTCTTAATTAGCATATTTTATGGTTCGACATCTTCACCAGATAATTTCTAAGGAGGGGAACTTGTCCAGAATCACTTAATTCGCATATTTTACGATTCAACATCTTCGACTGATCATATCTAAGGAGGGGAACTTGTCCAGAATCACTTAATTAGCATATTTTACGAATCAACATCTTCGACTGATCATATCTAAGGAGCGGAACTTGTCCAGAATCACATAATTAGCATATTTTATTGTTCGACATCTTCGACTGATCATATCTAAGGAGTGGAACTTGTCCAGAATCACTTAATTAGCATATTTTACGGTTCGACATCTTCGCCTGATCCTATTAAAGGAGGGCTACTAGTCCAGAATCTTTTAATTAGCATATTTTATGGTTCAACATCTTGGACTGATCATATCTAAGGAGAGGAACTTGTCCAGAATCACTTAATTAGCATATTTTATGTTTCGACATCTTCCACTGATCATATCTAAGGAGTAGAATTTGTCCAGAATCTCTTAATTAGCATATTTTATGGTTCGACATCTTCACCAGATCATTTCTAAGGAGGGGAACTTGTCCAGAATCACTTAATTCGCATATTTTACGATTCAACATCTTCGACTGATCATATCTAAGGAGGGGAACTTGTCCAGAATCACTTAATTAGCATATTTTACGAATCAACATCTTCGACTGATCATATCTAAGGAGGGGAACTTGTCCAGAATCACTTAATTAGCATATTTTACGAATCAACATCTTCGACTGATCATATCTAAGGAGTGGAACTTGTCCAGAATCACATAATTAGCATATTTTATTGTTCGACATCTTCGACTGATCATATCTAAGGAGTGGAACTTGTCCAGAATCACTTAATTAGCATATTATACGGTTCGACATCTTCGCCTGATCCTATTAAAGGAGGGCTACTAGTCCAGAATTTTTTAATTAGCATATTTTATGGTTCAACATCTTCGACTGATCATATCTAAGGAGAGGAACTTGTCCAGAATCACTTAATTAGCATATTTTATGGTTCGACATCTTCCACTGATCATATCTAAGGAGTAGAATTTGTCCAGAATCTCTTAATTAGCATATTTTATGGTTCGGAATCTTCACCTGATCATTTCTAAGGAGGGGAACTTGTCCAGAATCATATAATTAACATATTTTATTGTTCGACATCTTCGACTGATCATATCTAAGGAGTGGAACTTGTCCAGAATCACTTAATTAGCATATTTTACGGTTCGACATCTTCGCCTGATCCTATTAGAGGAGAGCTACTAGTCCAGAATCTTTTAATTAGCATATTTTATGGTTCGACATCTTCCACTGATCATATCTAAGGAGTGGAACTTGTCCAGAATCACTTAATTAGCATATTTTACGGTTTGACATCTTCGCCTGATCCTATTAAAGGAGGGCTACTAGTACAGAATCACTTAATTAGCATATTTTACGGTTCGACATCTTCGCCTGATCTTATTAAAGGAGGGGAACTTATCCAGAATCACTTAATTAGCATATTTTAAGGTTTGACATCTTCACATGATCATATCTAAGGAGGAGAATTTGTCCAGAATCTCTTAATTAGCATATTTTACGGTTCGACATCTTCGCCTGATCCTATTAAAGGAGGGCTACTAGTCCAGAATCTTTTAATTAGCATATTTTATGGTTCAACATCTTGGACTGATCATATCTAAGGAGAGGAACTTGTCCAGAATCACTTAATTAGCATATTTTATGTTTCGACATCTTCCACTGATCATATCTAAGGAGTAGAATTTGTCCAGAATCTCTTAATTAGCATATTTTATGGTTCGACATCTTCACCAGATCATTTCTAAGGAGGGGAACTTGTCCAGAATCACTTAATTAGCATATTTTACGAATCAACATCTTCGACTGATCATATCTAAGGAGTGGAACTTGTCCAGAATCACATAATTAGCATATTTTATTGTTCGACATCTTCGACTGATCATATCTAAGGAGTGGAACTTGTCCAGAATCACTTAATTAGCATATTATACGGTTCGACATCTTCGCCTGATCCTATTAAAGGAGGGCTACTAGTCCAGAATTTTTTAATTAGCATATTTTATGGTTCAACATCTTCGACTGATCATATCTAAGGAGAGGAACTTGTCCAGAATCACTTAATTAGCATATTTTATGGTTCGACATCTTCCACTGATCATATCTAAGGAGTAGAATTTGTCCAGAATCTCTTAATTAGCATATTTTATGGTTCGGCATCTTCACCTGATCATTTCTAAGGAGGGGAACTTGTCCAGAATCATATAATTAACATATTTTATTGTTCGACATCTTCGACTGATCATATCTAAGGAGTGGAACTTGTCCAGAATCACTTAATTAGCATATTTTACGGTTCGACATCTTCGCCTGATCCTATTAGAGGAGGGCTACTAGTCCAGAATCTTTTAATTAGCATATTTTATGGTTCGACATCTTCCACTGATCATATCTAAGGAGTAGAATTTGTCCAGAATCTCTTAATTAGCATGGTTCAACATCTTCGACTGAATATATCTAAGGAGTAGAATTTGTCCAGAATCTCTTAATTAGCATATTTTACGGTTCGACATCTTCGCCTGATCCTATTAAAGGAGGGCTACTAGTCCAGAATCACTTAATTAGCATATTTTATGGTTCGACATCTTCCACTGATCATATCTAAGGAGTAGAATTTGTCCAGAATCTCTTAATTAGCATGGCTCAACATCTTCGACTGATCATATCTAAACAGTAGAATTTGTCCAGAATCTCTTAATTAGCATATTTTACGGTTCGACATCTTCGCCTGATCCTATTAAAGGAGGGTTACTAGTCCAGAATCACTTAATTAGCATATTTTATGGTTCAACATCTTCGACTGATCATATCTAAGGAGTAGAATTTGTCCAGAATCACTTAATTAGCATATTTTACGGTTCGACATCTTCGCCTGATCCTATTAAGGGAGGGCTACTAGTCCAGAATTACTTAATTAGCATATTTTATGGTTCGACATCTTCACCTGATCATTTCTAAGGAGGGGAACTTGTCCAGAATCACATAATTAGCATATTTTATGGTTCGACATCTTCGACTGATCATATCTAAGGAACGAAACTTGTCCAGAATCACTTAATTAGCATATTTTATGGTTCGACATCTTCGCCTGATCCTATTAAAGGAGGGCTACTAGTCCAGAATCACTTAATTAGCATATTTTATGGTTTGACATCTTCACATGATCATATCTAAGGAGGGGAACTTGTCCAGAATCTCTTAACCCTCTCGTTCCTGAATTGTTTTGACGCGCGCGGAAAAATCTAATTTTCTACCGCGGAATAGAGCAGTGCCGTTTTATTTTTTTAACTCGATGCTGGCTGGGAAAACCCCATAGCAACCATATATCACTAAATAGACCAAGAGTTTGGGATTCCCCTCATTTTTTGATTGAGAAAATTGAATAATATTTAAGCCATCTACTAATACTTCAAAAAAAAATTTTTTTCCCCCAAAAAATCCACTTTTCCCATCAATAAAAAAATAAAAATAAAATAGAAATAATATTGTTTGATGCATTATATACCAATATTATATTAGTTCAACAATAAAATATGTTGTTTGTTGTGTGTGGTGCTGATTGTGATCATGTAGGAGACATCTATGAGTGTCCACAAGGAACGTATGCCATCGGACGTCGAGCTCCACTACAAAACAATTTCATATACACAAAAACACAAACAACAAAGATATTTGTAATACAAACAACAAATTATTCATGATCCTATATAATTGCAACTTTATGATGTATTGTATGCGGTTTCATACAGGATTTTTGTTTGGGGTGGGGCTCCGAGTGTACTTTGCCACACCCATTTTTTGGAACCTACACTACTTTGATGCACATCTTTGCATACGAGTCTATACTTCACACTGATGATCAGTGTTCGGTCCTATGCACTAAAGGCTCAGTTATGATAGGAACATAATGGGATACAATATCAGACTAAAAATAAATGCTTCCTAAATGTTCATTTCTATTCAATCCCAAAATTCTAGGGGGGAACCCAGCGCTAGCCTCCCACTGTATGAACACCTATGTATACTCCACACTGTACATGAGAGAAACATGTATTGAGAAAGTGTACTTTGAAAATGAAAAGCAGTACAAGCACACACGTGGAATTCAACTTACCCGGCATGGATGGTGTCACAGACTGAACGATCCCTCCCATAGGATCCGGAACCTCCATACAATACCAAAAAAACACAGGACAACAATGACATTTGTAACATAACAGCTGGCCTCGCTGAATTGAGCCCCCCCTCCCCCGTCATTACTTTTCACTGACATTCTTGTACCATAACCCCCCCTCCCCCCGTCATTACTTTTCACTGACATTCTTGTACCATAACCCCCCCCCTCCCCCGTCATTACTTTTCACTGACATTCTTGTACCATAACCCCCCCCCTCTCCCAGCCCTAGCTGGACACCCAAATATCAGTAAGTTGAAAAAATGAAATTCAACTTACCCAGCATTGATGATGTCACAGACTGAAAAAGACCACCGAGTTCGTTCTCTCTCAGATTGGATCCGCAAACGCCACATACTGTTTGTTCATGGTTGCTATCTCTCATTCCACAAATGCACACACACACATACACACACACACACACTAGAAAAAAGAAGATACAGGTGAATACAGATCATAAAAATAAATGTATAATATAAATTGACTGGTGTACACACACACACATACATGAAATTCAACTTACATGGGCATAGTAGCCCCGATTAGAAAAGACCCCACCCCCCCCCCACCCCCGAGTTCGTTCCCTCCCCGGTTAGATCTGGAAGTGCCAGAATAACATTTCAACTCCACGCACACACATATACATCGAGTGTGAAGCTCCACTACAACACCACAAAAACACAGACAACGACAACGACAATAACAATACATATTACAACTTTTGGGATGTTCAGGGAGGGGGAGGGGGGGGGGAGGGAGCAGCCACAAATATCAAAGTCTGTGGTCCTTTACACAAAAGATTATGGAATAAGAATGGGTGTGTTGTCATCTTTCTTCCACTCTCCCCCTACCTCATCCACCCGACTCTTGTTCTTCAATTCCCGCCTTCTCCGACTGCGAGGACGTCCAGAACTCGGAGCAGGAGGAGCCACTTCCTCTTCTTCATCACTGGAACCTGCTGCCTATTCGTGTTTCATTATTGGAAGACTCAGGTCCGGTATCCTCTCCTTCATCACTGGAAGACTCTGCTCCTGTCCCCTCATCTGCGTAATCTGGGTCGGTGACTGCATTCACATCTGGTCCTAGTAGTATATGTGGTAAAAACTTTTTTTAATTTTTTTGAAAATTTGAATTTGTTCAAAAAACCACAAGCCACTTTCAAATCTCAAAACTCAATGAAAATATATATATATTATAGCTAAACAGCTTACTCTATCTCAATATAGCTATAAATAAGTCCTTTCCACAACAGAAGCTTGCTATTTTTCAAGAGAAAGACAAGAGAAAGACAAGCTTACCTCGATCATCTTCTTGACTCCCATTTTCAGTATCAGAGTTGACGGGGTCTGGTCCACCAACCCTGATACAGGGCCTCCTATAGCCCTAGATGTTGTCTCCCTTCTCTCCGCTTGATCCTGAGTCGCTAGAGTCAGCATCAAGCAAGTCTAAAACTTGCACCGCATTGTAACTTCTAGACGCCATCTTCCAAAAAATGACTTTGAAAAAATTTTTTTTTTGCATAGTTACCGGGGTCACACGACACGCTCACTTTTTTCCTATGATGTAATAAGCATTACCTAAGACTGTACGTAATAGGGAGGTCCCCAGTTGAACTGGCGATTTTATAAAAAATGGAGAAGACAGTAAGTCAAACCGCAAAGTCTTGGTCGGCAAAGAAGCGGTTGTTTCAATGTGTTATGGAAGGCTACTGAGCTCAAGCAATTTTTTGCTGCTTCTACAAAGCTCTGGAGATGACTGGATCCATAAATGAAGCTGCTGTGAAGAAGGTAACTTTTTTTAAAATTCGACGGAGAACCGATGTTTTTTTTTTTTGCCGAGGAAGAAATAAACGCAACTGCTGTGAGGTACTGTCGAAGCAGTCCTGGCTGAAAGCTATTTTAGATGCTTCTCCAATGCATTGGGCACCTGTGTATGCAATCTGAAGGTTCTAGCTATAAAGTAACTATTTTTTAAAATTCGGAGAAGTCAATCGGTCTTCACCCGCTTTAAAGCGGGATCCGGAACGAAAGGGTTAATTAGCATAATTTACGGTTCGACATATTCTCCTGAACACATTGAAGGAGGGGAACTTGTCCAGAATCACTTAATTAGCATATTTTACGGTTCGACATCTTCGCCTGATCTTATTAAAGGAGGGGAACTTATCCAGAATTGCTTAATTAGCATATTTTAAGGTTTGACATCTTCACATGATCATATCTAAGGAGGAGAATTTGTCCAGAATCTCTTAATTAGCATATTTTACGGTTCGACATATTCTCCTGAACATATTGAAGGAGGGGAACTTGTCCAGAATCACTTAACATCTTCGCCTGATCATATCTAAGGAGGGGAACTTGTCCAGAATCACTTAATTAGCATATTTTATGGTTTGGCATTTTCACCTGATCATATCGAAGGAGTGGAACTTGTCCAGAATAACTTACTTAGCATATTTTATTGTTCGGTATTTTCGCCTGATTATATCGAAGGAGTGGAACTTGTCCAGAATCACTTACTTAGCATATTTTATGGTTTGGCATCTTCACCTGATCATATCGAAATAGGGGAACCTATCCAGAATCACTTAATTAGCATATTTTATGATTTGACATCTTTGCCTGATTATATTGAAGGAAGGTAACTTGTCCATAATCACTTAATTAGCCTATTTTATAGTTTGGCATCTTCACCTGATCATATCTAAGGAGGAGAACTTGTCCAGAATCACTTAATTAGCATATTATTTTGTGGTTCGGCATCTTCACCGGATCATATCGAAGGAGTAGAATTTGTCCAGATTTTCTTAATTAGCATATTTTACGGTTCGGCATCTTCACCTGATCATATCTAAGGAGGGGAACTTGTCCAGAATCACATAATTAGCATAATTTATGGTTAAACATCTTCGACTGATCATATCTAAGGAGAGAAACTTGTCCAGAATCACATAATTAGCATATTTTATGGTTCGGCATCTTCACCTGATCATATCTAAGGAGGGGAACTTGTCCAAAATCACTTAATTAGCATATTTTATGGTTCGACATCTTCGACTGATCATATCTAAGGAGTAGAATTTGTCCAGAATTGCTTAATTAGCATATTTTACGGTTCGGCATCTTCACCTGATCATATCAAAGGAGGGGAACTTGTCCAGAATCACATAATTAGCATATTTTATGGTTCGACATCTTCGACTGATCATATCTAAGGAGTGGAACTTGTCCAGAATCACTTAATTAGCATATTTTACGGTTTGACATCTTCGCCTGATCCTATTAAAGGAGGGCTACTAGTACAGAATCACTTAATTAGCATATTTTATGGTTCGACATCTTCACCTGATCCTATTAAAGGAGTATGGAAGGCCGTTTGTTTCAAAATTAATTTCCGGAATTGGCGATAAATACTTTAAAAAATACCGACCCCATAAAAATATCGGTTCGGTTTCTGGAAGAATCGGCATGGTTGTAAATAACTATCCACTCGGTTGTTAAAAATATCGACCTGGCTGAAATAAAAACAGACTCGATGTGGCTAGCGACTGCGTTGAAGGAGTGACCTGGTTTAATGGATGAATAATTGACTCGGTTTAGTGGATAAATAATTGACTCGGTTTTTAGAGAGGGAAAAAAATCGATGTATACTTCCTAAATGCATTTTACATGTTCTTTCATTAGTACTAAAAACAATAAGACAAGGACAAGATAAAGTGTGACTACAGGATGTACTTATAAGTCCCTGTCCTAAACATCCACCAAAACTTGGGGGGGGGTGGATGTCTACCTCTTGACCTTTGACGTCTACCTCTCATTCAAATTCATTACAGTACCCATGCGTAGAATCCTCCAGAATAGCTCGCTATTCTTCCAATTCGATCCCACAGAATCATTTTTCATACAGTAATCAAGTCTAGATCCTATCAATGCTGTGTGTGTGCCAAAGTACTTTTGATTGAAGATGACCATAAGGGATAGTATCTAGTAATACTCTGATGGTTCGCTTTTACCTTGTACAGTATTTAGCAGCGTCAATGACAAGCCGCCGTAATTTGTGTGCGTGTTTCTGTTAGCTTATCTGTTACGGTTGCTCGTGGACTTATTTCTTAGTTTTACGACGCTGTTGGAGTAAATTGCTTTAATGTGTAAAACAAACTGCGGGCTTCTATTTTCCACTTGTCGCTAAAAGTGCTACTGCTATGCCATTCATTTATAGCGACCTCGTTAAAAACAAACAAACAAACTTTTGTGGTTATTGGAATTTTCCAGCAGTAACCTCAACATATAACATTTTTGTGGCAAATTGTGGGAATTGATGACATGATAATGGCTCATTCAGTGGAGTGCAAAGTACATATGAAATTATGACTGTATAGAAACCATGCTTTGAAACACTTCCCTGCAATCTACATAGTGTTGATAGCCAAAGTCCTCGAATAGTGTCTCTGTGTCAACGAACTGATAAAAATGATCTCGACTTATAGATGGTGGGCATAGAGTGACTGGAACATTCACTGTGCCGAATTCTTCTTCCGCAACTGGCCCATCATAATCAATTCTATACTCAGAAATCTTGTCATTAGATAAAACTAAATCTGCATCTTTTATAAGTGAGTTAATCATGATCTGTTGTGGTGACCAATTTTTTCTGTCCGTACAGGATGCAAATTCCATGCACTTGCAAATTGAGTCAGGCTTTTTTTAATGCGTGGTAAAAAGATGGAATGTAAAACAAACAGATCAAAATCATCACATGGATCAAGGACTCCTGTAGCTTCCATTGCATAAAATAGTTCATGGTAAGTAGAACAGACACATCTATAGACATCACGCCACAACCGCTCAATGCGTTGATTATGAAGTGATGAACCAGCTATGTGGCTTCTTCTTTCCAAACCCCTTACAGCTATCATATACTGACAGACTAGAATGTTCTCACCACCTTTGTCTGAGCGGACACGGCTTGGTAATCCATACTCTTTCACAGCTGCTAAGAAAAATTTGTATACTGTGTAAGAGAAATTGTTATCAGCACATGACAAATATGTAATCATACGTGAATAACCATCTATGCCCCCATGTATTACAAACCGCCATCTAATAAGGCTATGATGGCCATCAATGTGCCACAAGCTATTACTGTGCTTCACAGAGTATGTACGCCGAGTAATAACCTGGTGCCACCTAATCAATCGTCTCAAAGGGTCAACCCGCAAAATACTTTCACGTAACCTATATCTCGGAATGTATATACCACGGCTTATTAAAAATCCACTAATTAGTTGCTGCCCACAATTAGGATATTGTTCTTGTATGGTTGTCAAGACATTGTCTAATTGCTCATCTGAAATATCAGTATACTTGAGTATTTGATAGCCGGCATCTCTCAGTCTTCTCCAAACAGTTGTTCGACTTGTTTCCAATGCATTTGCTACCTCTGTCCAAGTATATCCCGATGTTCTCATTAATTCGATCATTTCAAAATTTAGAATGATGGTTGGTCGGCCTACGCTCCCAGAATGGTGTAAAGAATAAGGAAGTACATTAACTGGTGGAATTGTTGTGTCATTAAAGCCATAGATCATAAGATGCAAGTAATGAACAAGGTTTTTCCACATATCTTCAAGAATAGAAAATTCAGTTCCATAAGTAGATGAAGATAATAGTTGAATGCCTTCCTCTAAAATAACTAGCATAGCTTCTAATTGGTTCATTAGATTCTGAGACAATTGTTCTTGCCCAGCTTAGCAGCGCTTGCAATCACCAATTAATGCCTGGTACTCCACTACAAAAGCCTGTGGTATTATCTAGACACAAACAATATACGTGAACAAACCGGTCTTCTTAACTGTCCATGATTCTACACATAGTCTTCCCACAAACTAGCCATTTATAAAGCAACAAAACAAGGGCAGGTTCAGGAGTTAGATTTATCACAATCTAGCTATATATTTCTGAAATAGAGCAAACTGACTTAAACTAGGGCCAATTAAATTAATTTAACAAAAAATTAAGTAGCTAAATAACGCAATGCTGCAATGAATGAGAAGATAACTTACACTAGATTCTCCTAGAGACATGTCTCACTCGTGGACTAGAAATGCAACGCAGCAAGCTTTATCAATCCTTTCAGAAATGCGAGAGTAAGGAGGCAGTCTCTAGTCGCTACTTTTATCGTGATTTTTACGTGAGGGCTCTGCTTTACAATTGTTTGTCATGCGCACATCGTTGTGGGGAGGTGCCACACAACATCAAAAGAAAATGTGAATTATTAGCTGCATTTCTTATGTTTATTTACAGCTATTCGTTAATTTTATTTTTATTAATTTTGACTAAATTTTATGCATAATTGAGCTATGTGATTTATGTAAAATAAACCTGATTGAGCTTTTGCTAACAGTAGCTACTCATTTTAATCTATCTCACAGGAGAGAAAAGTGCTCTCATTATCTCATAAGAAGAAGATGCATCTACTTTGTTCTCAAGAGAATCTATAGGGCACAGCCACCAGGTTCAGAAGAGTGTATAGGAGAGGACATGGCTTCCTTGTTCTTCAGAGGAGGGAGTAGCTAGTTCTCTGGCTTTCCTAAGAATTCATACCTCTGCAGAAGGGAAGGAAACCACATCCTGGTTTGTTTCTTTTTGTGTTGTATTCAAATGAGAGTTTGAAGAAAAGGCACAACTCCTTGGAGAGAGATGCACCCTTAGCTTATTATGATAATATCAACCAATTCAGAACCTTTGATTTGGTTCATTCCATATTATTATGGCCCGTCTATGGAACTATAATTTAGCTAAGTGTATAACTATTCTATAGGAATGTTTTAGAATAAGTGTACAAAAATTATCAACCCTGGTGCTTCTACCCTACAGAATAGCTCTCTTGGTAAAACACTTAAAATGTGAATACTGCAATTATACTTGCCAGATTTGCACAGGTACATGTTGTTTATGTAATAACCTGGGATCAATTAGTTATATATAGCCAATAGTTAATTATAGCTATAATAGCAAACTTTTATTGAAATAACAAAACTGACCACCAGTATTTATACAAATAACTAGTGTATATATAAACTAGGTGACATCACTACAGTAGTTGAAATTTGAAATGATGTAACTAGTATAGGCCCTTTTGAAAAATGCTTTGGACAAACTGTACGGTTGCAGTTAGTAAACTGTACGGTTGCGGTTAGTAAACTGTATGGTTGCGGTTAGTAAACTGTACGTTTGCAGTTAGTAAACAATCTACATGTCTACATGTCTGTATAATTGTGCAAACAGGTAAAGGGTATCCAAGTCTATTAAACAATGTACATATTGTGCGAACAGGTAAAGGGTTTCAAGTCTATCGTGTCAAACCATTATATTATTCTCACATCTCATCGCTTTTCCCTATAAATTTTGTCTCCACAAACCGAGCTGATTTTATTTTTTTTTTTTAAATACCGACCCGATAAAAATATCGGTTCGGTTTCTTCCAGAAACCGAACCGATATTTTTATCGGGTCGGTATTTTTTTACGTATTTATCGCCAATTCCGGAAATTAATTTTGAAACAAACGGCCCACCATAAAGGAGGGCTACTAGTCAGAATCACTTAATTAGCATATTTTACGGTTCGACATCTTCGCCTGATCCTATTAAAGGAGGGGAACTTGTCCAGAATCACTTAATTAGCATATTTTATGGTTTGACATCTACACCTGATCATATCTAGGGAGGGGAACTTGTCCAGAATCACGTAATTAGCATATTTTATGGTTCAGCATCTTCACCTGATTATATCGAAGGAGTAGAATTGATCCAGAATCGCTTAATTAGCATATTATGGTTCAACATCTTCGACTGATCATATCTAAGGAGGGGAACTCGTCCAGAATGACCTAATTAGCATATTTTATAGTTTAATATCTTCACCTGATCATATCGAAGGAGTAGAATTTGTCCAGAATCTTTTAATTAGCATATTTTATGGTTCGACATCTACACCTGATCATGTCTAAGGAGGGGAACTTGTCCAGAATCACATAATTAGCATATTGTGTGGTTCGACATCTTCGACTGATCATATCTAAGGAGGGGAACTTGTCCAGAATGACATAATTAGCATATTATATTGTTCGACATCTTCGACTGATCATATCTAAGGAGGGGAACTTGTCCAGAATCACATAATTAGCATATTTTATGGTTCGACATCTTCGACTGATCATATCTAAGGAACGAAACTTGTCCAGAATCACTTAATTAGCATATTTTATGGTTCGACATCTTCGCCTGATCCTATTAAAGGAGGGCTACTAGTCCAGAATCACTTAATTAGCATATTTTACGATTCGACATCTTCGCCTGATCCTATTAAAGGAGGGGAACTTATCCAGAATCACTTAATTAGCATATTTTATGGTTTGACATCTTCACATGATCATATCTAAGGAGGGGAACTTGTCCAGAATCTCTTAATTAGCATAATTTACGGTTCGACATATTCTCCTGAACATATTGAAGGAGGGGAACTTGTCCAGAATCACTTAACATCTTCTCCTGATCATATCTAAGGAGGGGAACTTGTCCAAAATCACTTAATTAGCATATTTTATGGTTCGACATCTTCGCCTGATCCTATTAAAGGAGGGCTACTAGTCCAGAATCACTTAATTAGCATATTTTATGGTTTGACATCTTCACATGATCATATCTAAGGAGGGGAACTTGTCCAGAATCTCTTAATTAGCATATTTTACGGTTCAACATATTCTCCTGAACATATTGAAGGAGGGGAACTTGTCCAGAATCACTTAACATCTTCTCCTGATCATATCTAAGGAGGGGAACTTGTCCAAAATCACTTAAGTAGCATATTGTAAGGTTTGACATCTTCTCCTCATCATATTGAAGGAGTGGAACTACTTAATTAGCATATTTTATTGTTCGGTATTTTCACCTGATCATATCGAAGGAGTGGAACTTGTCCAGAATAACTTACTTAGCATATTTTATGGTTTGGCATCTTCACCTGATCATATCGAAATAGGGGAACCTGTCCAGAATCACTTAATTAGCATATTTTATGATTTGACATCTTTGCCTGATTATATTGAAGGAAGGTAACTTGTCCATAATCACTTAATTAGCATATTTTATAGTTTGGCATCTTCACCTGATCATATCGAAGGAGGAGAACTTGTCCAGAATCACTTAATTAGCATATTATTTTGTGGTGCGGCATCTTCACCTGATCATATTAAAGGAGGGGAACTTGTCCAGAATCACTTACTTTGCATATTTTTTGGTTTGGCATCTTCACCTGATCTTATTAAAGGAGGGGAACTTGTCCAGAATCACTTACTTAGCATATTCTATGGTTTGGCATCTTCACCTGATCTTATTAACCCTTTCACTAGTGACTTTTTTTTAAAGAATTGACTAAAAACTTTTAAAAATTCCTTACAAAAATGTTTTCCATCATGAAGTTGAGTGAAATATATTTTATCAAACTACAAACATTTATCCTTTTTGTACTCAAAGTTATATATACTCTTACCTGTAGTGGTGTCTTGATGTTGCAAACTAGGTAGCCATTCACTATCAGAGCTAAATGGCTATTCATTACCTGAAGCTATACCGTCTGGGCCAATGCTAGAATTCAGATCTTCTATAGAAATTGCAGCAGCGGCATCTGAAAGGTAAGAATATACTCCATTCCCCTCAAAATCACTGTCTTCACCTCCAGAAACATCAAAATCTTCGTTCAAAAAGCCTAGTACTTGATCCGCGGTAAACCGCTCAGCCATGGCCCAGTTCAAGTTTTTCTTTAAAAAAATCTTAGTAACGTGCACCTAATTATGTCACTGTAACTCATTTGAAAGAGCAATCTTTGGGGCGCGTTTTCACTTATTATGCTTCCGGTAAGAAGTGAACGATCGATTTTTTATGATTTTCTTTGTAGGAGTACTTCACCGCGCCGAGAATTCTCGGCTTCACCAGTTAAAGGGTTAAAGGAGGGGAACTTATTTTATGGTTCGACATCTTCTCCTGATCATATTGAAGGAGGGGAACTTGTCCAAAAATCACTTAATTAGCATATTTTATAGTTCGGCATCTTCACCCGATTCATATTGAATGAGGGAAACTTGTCCAGAATCACTTAATTAGCATATTTTACGGTTTGACATCTTCACCTGATCATATCAAAGAAGGGGAACTTGCCCAGAGTCACTTACTTAGCATATTTTATGGTTTGGCATCTTTACCTGATCATATCGAAGGAGGGGAATTTGTACAGAATCACTTAATTAGCGGTTTGGCATCTTCACCTAATCATATCGAAGGAGTGGAACTTGTTCAGAATCTCTTAATAAGCATATTTTATAGTTGGACGTGTTTAGTGGACAAAAATTTAATGAGAGAAACTGCCGGGGGGGGGGGGGGGGGGGGGGGGGGGGGGGGCTATATAAATATCCTATAGTTGTTATAGTTGGATTTGGTTAGTGCACTAAAATTTTTGAAATAATACCACAGTTTTTTTTTGTATTGAGAATGACTTATTTACTATATTACATAATTAAATGAATAAAACTATCAAAATAACAAAATATCACTCGTATAATACATATTAATAATTAAATTGAATTAATTTTTTATTGTTGTAAAACTTACTTAATCTTAATATTGTAGTATCTGAGAGGTTGTGATCGTGTTGATCAAACCCTCCAAATATTACTATTTCTGTGAGCTCAGAAGAAATAACAAAAACAGCAGCACAGTGACTATATCTAGGCTGTGACAAGATGGTCATCTAAAGTACAAAACATTGAACAATAATCATGACATGCAAATTTTAACATTATGATTTCTAGAATAATCAAATACACTTGAAACATGTATTGCTTAAATGAAGTTTTACTGAAGTCTTGCAATTTTTATCATTATGATTTCTAGAATATAATTAAATACAATTCAATTTTTTTGCATGAATATTGAGATCAATAATTTATTTAAAAAGTACATTTTCACTTTAATATAATTATCTGTGATGGCTAATGGTCTTTTTGTATCTCTGTTTGCATGAGAATACCACACAATAATGTTCTTGTTTGTATTCAATTGGTCAAAAAAATTTGTTCCTCAATCAATGATTCAGTCAATCTCAGCTGAAATAGTCATAATTAATTAATGAAGAGGACTTTGGCAAGAAGTCGAAATGTTGTGTTAAGTTTTAATTAACAATATTATTATGGCTGTTAGAATGAGAAAATTTGCTATTTTCTTACCTCTTATAATGGTTTATTCGTTGATACAAAATATAACTCTGCATATGTATTTTAACATGTGTTGCTGATAATTAGTGAAGTTTTTTCTAAAGGTAACCAGATAATTTTTAGTAGATGTGAGAGTATTTACATTACTATTATCTTATACATATCATTTGTTAACTTGTTGTATTTATACTTTTACTGTATAAATCTAACAATTGTAATTAACGTACATTCTGTTTTAATAAAATAGAAAATAGAAAAAGTTTATCGCAATAGCTGCAATGGCTTCACTTATTTTGTTATTTCAGATGTTACAATAATTACCACAATTATTATAAATCTAATATTAAAACTATCTGGTCTGAATATTTCTTGATTAAAACTGAAAATATCATTATTCTATAAGCTGTTGCGTTAGTTTTAATATGATGCATCTACGTATCCTGTGATGTATTAATAATTAAAATTTTCTAAATATTTAAATCATCTTAATTGAAGTTTATTGTAATTAGTGATCACCTATAGATATGAGAAAATCTGTAAACACCTTATGTTCTTTGAAACTGTGCCTAGGTTAAAAATCTGGTGGTCTGAGCTATACAACTAGTGTTAGTATGTGTGAACTATCTAGAATGAATGTTTAGTGTGCCTCCTGACCTTTTATCAGCACAAACTACACCCTGTCTTGTATGCTCAACAGTACAATCTCTCTCCCTTTCATCATTATAAAATGTCTATAAACTCACTGATTCCTATAAACTGATCAGATAGTACTAATAAAGTTAGCATGATTAATAGATTCCAGTTCTATATAACTCATATTACATAAACCACATTCTACATTAATATTAATTTTGGAGTATTATATTTTATATTTGTAAAAAAACAAACATATTGAATGCATTCTACTTGAGATGAGAAATGAATGTGATAAAATAGTTCTAATCTGAACTTGATGGTGCTAGTCATTTTACATATCATAAACTTATTAAATTGATAAATGTAATTGACATAAAGGTAGGTATTTATCATTGCATAACATATAGTCTTTGTATGAACTGATTGATGTGAATAAACTATTAGAACAATTATGTACTGAAGCTAGAACTAGTATTTTAATATTTAAAGGTCATATATAAATTTGACATAAACATGAAATCATTTAATTTAATTCTGAAACTAGCCAATATTGAATACTGCTTTGCCTAACATATTAATGTTTAAAGTATTTCCACAAATTACAAACTAGGAATGTCGTTAGTGAAATCAATGTTCTATATACTATGAAATAGTCAACCTCAGAATTAACATGAGCTTATCTGTCATTCATGTGTTTATAAAGTTTTCTATCGTACACATAATAAATAAAAAAAAAAATCAGGATACAAATAATTAAAACGTATATGCGCGTAGGAGAAAATGTGCACACGTACGCCCACGCAAGAACAAAAACAATTCCTAGACCTAACAAAATAAAAAATATATATATATATATCGCGGACTCATTGGAGAGTGAGCTCCGCTTGCTTCACTTGCTTCGCTGAATTAATAAAAAAAAAGCAGGATTAGATTTAAAACAAATAAATAAAATATATTATGTTTCAGTAATGCAGGAGCAGATTTTAGATTTGTGAAGGGGGCTCTTTTTTAAGAAGGGAAGAAATAGCTACAACTACTGACAGAAAAATGTTGTAATACATTTCCTACAAGATTATATTCTAATATTCATCTGTATAGTAATTAGCATTATAATGTGACTCTCCAGAACTAAATGGATGAAATGCTAAAATCAGGAAACAAAAAATAAATCAAATCAAAATGCTCATCATTTTAGTAATTATGCTACTTCAAACTTCCTATTATGCTCATATTATGCTCCTTTACAGATCTCAAAGATCACCTTAACCACAATCACAACTATAAGAATCTCACTACCCATGACTAAACTGAATCCTGGTATGGCCACTATTGATATGTGAGTTGTTGATCTGCATCCTGATGGGCAACAGTGCTGGATCTGAAAGTGTTTATTTCCTAAAGTAAGCTGTATTGAAATCTTCAAATATAATTACCTCTATAGAGGGTATTTAGTAAACTCAAAAATTCATTATAAAAATTCCCAAAGACAGTCTCTTGAAGACTACATCAAATTCTTATTGTTATAGTACAATAAAAATGCTCATTTTATTGCCAAAAACTTACTACCTCATTATACTTATAGACTAATCATGCTAGCAAAAGCTAGTATTGATGAAATCACTTATTATGCTCAAAATTATGCCAGCACAATTTACCAACCCCTAGTGAATAGGTACATATAATCATGAAAAAAAAAGAAACTGATTTATGAGAAATAAGGAAAATACTAAGATTTTTTAGCTAATGGTGAAAATATTTTCTATAATTGTCAAATTCAAACATGAATAAAATTATTGAATGAGCAACAACTATCAAATAATAATATTCTCTCCAGAATTAATACATGCTATACTTGTTGCTATGGTATACTACGAACTTAGTCCGCCAATTCATCCAGACAACTAGTCAAAATTCGGACTCAGCATATCAATAAGTAGAAATTCATTCGTTAGAAAATAGTTATTATTGGAGTGTGAGGAAAAACATTGACGACAATAAGTGATTGTTATTATAATTGTATTTCCAGTTACAGGTAAGAAATACAGTTGCTAAATAAAATGAGGGCTCATTCTGCTTGCTTCATTTTTTTGATGGCTGCAATCTAGCTATTAACTTATCCTTTCTTGAACACTTGATCCACTACAACTACTTCATAGTACATGTTAATCACAAGTCTTGTTTGGAAATGAACGCATCACATCCTCAGCGTCAATTAAGTATAAACCACTGAAATAATCACTAATAATAATTGACTGCTAAATCACAACATGAACTCCACATATCAGTGAGTAAATGCAACTCACAGCAAAAGTTTACTCTTCAAAATATTTCTAATAGCAAAGTATTCCAACACATTTCATGTAATTTAAATATTTCATACATATTATACATGTAAATGAGGAGCTAATGCTATAATAAAATATAAATACATATAATAATTGATACTAAAATATCATATGCTTTTAATTATAATAAAATATAAATACATATAATATTATAGTGTAACAATTATAAAGTTTCAGTACTATATATAAAGTAAATTATGTTATAGTGCCGGAACTGTGACAGTGTAGACTAGTTACAAAATGTATTTCTTCAAAAATTAAATGTTGTACTTTTTTTTCTTGCCACATTAAACAATTCTTACCATCTGTGTCAAGTCTATGAAGTATGTATCATTGAGTCCACTAGTACCATCAAATCCACCAAACAAGACTGCATGAGTAGGACTAATACAGGTGAGAGTAAAACCAGCTCTTGGAGAAGGTCGAGTTCCAGTAATTAAGGGAGAAGACCATGTACCTAATTAAAAATAATATATTTTTGTACTAATAAATGAACTAATACTTCGTAAATTTTTTTCACACACACACAGATGTAGTCTTGGCAAGACTTGTTTGAGGATCAGTAATGATAATAGACGTTGAAATAATTCACATATAAAAGGGATAGGAATTATATATTCCTAAAATAGTGTAGACATGAACTAATTAAAGTGAACACTAAACAACTTATTAGCTTTAGTTATATCATAAACACCATTTATATTCTGAGCTGAAAGGTCAACTCTTTGATCAACTTTGTTCCTCTATTTTTGCAATTGAGAACTCCCACCTTCTTTTTGCTTTATAATTCTTCCCGTAACTTTCAAAACTCACATGATATAATTCTCACACAATCTTATCACAAAAATGAAATGTTGGATTTTAAAGGATAATACTAGCACTTTATGATGTAATTTAAATGTACACTTCTCAAGTTAAATAAGTAACCTCAAAATAGCTATTACAATTTTAGATTCACTTTTTAAATGAAGATATTCATAATTATTGATCCTCCCTCAATAACATCTTCTACATCACAAAGGGCAAGTTCTACATTTGAAAACATACTAATTGAAGTTATAAAAAAAAAGTTTTATCTTTCATGCTCACAAAGAATTACTGATGAACTAGACATAATCAAAATAGAAAAATAATTTCATGTACATATGACACATTGTAAAGTTGCAAGTGTATGTTTGTCTGATATTTTTATTTCGTGTCATTTTCTCAAACAAACACAAATTTCATGCTATAATGTTTTCCTATAGTAGCGCAAAAGACATAAAAAATTCCCTTTTTTATACAACCACATAGTTTCACCTCCTCTTCCCTCTCCCACTATTTAGCAGACTCTACTCTTAGCTATTTTGGTAGGAAAATAATAAAGCACTAATGAACTTATCATAGAATTTCATTTGTAGCAAAGACAAGCCAGCTAATACTTTGCTCCATTTTTTTAAGTAAGATTTCGCCCTGTCACAATCTATGATCTAGTGAAAACAAGATGTCCTATGTACCATATATATTTATACTTTTACACAATATCTGAATGTTATTCAAGTTTTACTTATGAGTGTCTTACTCACTTCACTCAATTCCACATGTGTAATAAATATAACAAGCAAATCAAATTTTATAAATACTACCTCAACAAATTGAGTATCCAATTCAACTAATTGAACCATAATGTATTGTTCTTATTTACATTTGTAATTTCAGGGTATTTCAAAGCATTGACACAATTGAGACATGATTCTACACTAACTTTGCTTACATTTTTACTATTATTTCTCATTGATAAAACACATGTTAGTTACATTATCAAACTATTAAACACACAATTTTTCATGAATAGGCTATTCAGTGTTGTAGCACATTATTGCATTAAAATATTTTATGCCACTTTAATTATTAATACATTCTATATAGTAAAATTTAGTGGAAATTACCATGTCTGTTACTATAAATATAGCTAATAACTCTAAAAATACATTATTATTTCAGAAAATATATGTAACACATACTTACCATCTACTCTGTAATACTATTAATATACTTGATATGATTATTACTTACTTTGTGAAATATTATACATATGAATCTCATTTGTCCAGCCACGACCATCTTGATATTGTTTAGCCTTAGTAAATTGTGATCCAGACTGCAGTTCACCTGATGGTATGCCATAGCCTCCAATGACAATTAATGTATTATTATGATGTATCATTTGACACATACATTTCGTCATGGGTCCACTATCATGTTGTGGTGAGATTTGAGTCCATGTCATAGATCTTGTGTCTAGCTGATGTAATGAAGCATGGTATGATGTACCATCATCACCACCAAACAAGTAGAGAATATGATCTGAATAAGCTGTTGCACAGCCACATATTCCAGGAGGTGGAGTACCAGTTGTAGCAAGTTCTTTCCACGATTCTGTAGAGCACTCATAGATTTGAACTACCTTCTTCAATTGTATTTTATTCTTATCAAAGTTGTCAGCATAACCTCCATGAATGTAGAGTTGGTCAGTACTTGCTGAGGCATTAGCTACTGCTCGAGGTGAAGGTTCATAATGACTGAGAGACTGATCTAAAAAATAAAATCATTGGTGTAATAATAGAATATACATTTACATTGACACACAAAATAGTAATAGTTACAATAAATAATATGTTTAATTACATCGTAACATTATATTATGTTGTTAATGTTTCTAATATACTTTTGATCTTTGATTGGCATTACATTTAAAATCTATTACTATTGATAATTGTCCAGCATCTTGATAATACTAATATCTCCTAAAAGTACTCAGTTTGTCTCAAAGTTCACTGGCATCAGTTGTCAAATAAGTAGTCATTTTCTCAAACTAGCCAAGCACATGCAGCCAGTAACCACAAAGTTCAAGAGCAGCTGTCAAAACAAATAATTGCATGCAGATAAGAGTTGTTAAAACAATTCTACTTGTACTACTTTATGAACTCCAATAAAACATAAAATCTAAATTTATGTCTGTTTTCAACTGGATATTTAGTTTTTGCAATAAAGTATGTTCATTATAACATCAGTGAATAATACACATTCTGTTAATTATGTTTCAGTGAAGATGTTGGAAATGCAATGAAATAAGGGAGTATAGCTTGAATTAGGTTAGAATAATTCTTAAAATAAGGAGGATAAAATAGGACAGAAAAACATCGCAGTCGTCAAAAATTTATTACATCCTGACTCCGCCTACAGTTATACTTTACATTCACTTGCTAAATAAGCATTGCCCAGAAATATATTGCTTATTGGATAAAGTTCTACGAGGTAATGGTCAGACTAATCAGATCATTGTTTCAGTTGTTACGGTTTTTGCATATGTCTGTATTTAACAATGTATTCTCAACAAATTCAATAGATATGCAACCTCTTTATATTTGAACTAATCTGAATATGTATATCTCAATAGAAATAATAGATAAAAACAGAAGAGTTGTTAACCTAATAATAGATTGCCTATCAAGTGGCTAGTGGAGGTTGATTGCATTTCAACATCACATTGGATAGAGGTTAAATTACCTTTATTATAGGGGCCAGGATTGGCTTCGACATCTCCACATAGTAATAATAGTTTCAGTTTTAGTGAAGTAGTTCTGGAATGAATTTCTTTTAAGATATTTATTGAACTATTCCAAATGGACCAGATCAGTGGGAGAAACTGCATTTCTTCTTTGCCTTTTGTCTTTGGTGGTTTTATTATAGCATAGAATTTATTCGAGTTAGTTTTTGTTTTCCTTCTGAAAATCCAGCAGATTGTAAAGGCTATTAACAGATACTCAGTATTTGAGAAACATTGAGGTTGATTGATATATGAACAATGAGTCTCCCAGAGCGTTGATCTGTGTAGTCTTCTGCTGGTATTTTCCCAGTGTGCAGCTGGATAACGATGGCGACCCATTGCTGAAGCTTTAGATAAAATACACAAATTACAATAAAAACTTGCCAATTTTAGATAAATAATTAATTTCGTCAACAATTCTTACAATGGCTAAATTATTAGTAAAAAGTCAATATTCAGATTATGTTGATAACATTTATCTTTAAAGCTATCACCAGTGCAGTAATTTGATTATTTTTTAATTTAGTTCAATGAGCAGTTTGATTAAAATTGTTGCTAATGTAAAAAAATACCTTTGAGAATTAATATTTATTAACTACAATCATTGTATCATCCTAGCCAAGCAGAAGCAGCTGCTAACCTCAAAGTTCAGAAGCAGCTGTCAAACTAATAACTGCTGCTGTCAACCTCAAGACAAGTGCTACTAAACTATTTCATTATTAGTATTTATGAATTCCTTAATAATACTCTTATCAAATATTGTACATGCAATCAATAGAATATTTAGTATTTACTGTAACTCATAAAATAAGGAATACACAACAGGTTAAACATGCTGATGCATTTGTTGGAAATGTACATACTCAAACAGCTTGTATTTAGTTTAGAAGTAAATCATTTAATATTTGATAAGTTGTAACAGATATATAAGAATGTTGGATATAAAAAAAGCACTAGCTTACAAAATATTAATAAATATTAGGACAATCAAGAGGAGAAAGTAAGTGCATGGAAGTTAATTAAATATTCTCTTAGTAGAGGGGAGGAGAGGAGTGAGTAGATTGACGCAAGTTAATTAAATGTTCATTTAATACAAGAAAGGAGAGGAGTGTGTGGATGGATGCAAGTTATTTAAATATTCAAATAGTAGAGGGAGGAGGAGGAGTAAGTAGATGGATGAAGTTAATTGAATATTCATTTAGTAGAAGAAAGGAGAGGAGTGAGTAGGTGGACTCAAGTTAAATAAATATCCATTTAGCAGTGGAAGAGGGGAGGAGTGAATGTATATTGAATATTCATTTAGTAGAGGAAAGGAGAGGAGTGAGTAGGTGGAGTCAAGTTAATTTAATATTCAATTAGTAAAGGTATAGGAGAGGAAGTAGTAGGTGGATGCAATTTTATTTATTATTTTTTATTAGTTGAAGGGGAGTACAGTATAATAGAATATTAAAGAAGATGGCATACTATAGATGTATATGATACTTGTGCTATCTGTTAGCTTGGAATCTGCAAACTGTTCAAGTAATTCCAGTACTTTGTGACTGACTGCTTTTGTTAGCTCAACCATCTCAATATAACAGGAATATTATATTTACTAGCAATTACAAAAATATTCAAAGTATAGTGATATTCATGTATAGCTCATCTAAAGTCCTATTAAGGTCATGAATGTTGGAGACACTCATGTGTAAAGCCACATCTAGTTAGAGAAGTCATGCTATATAGCTCAGTTAATTAGTGTCTCATGAAGTATGAAGCTAGTTGAAGTGTGCAGTGATCAATGTCAAGCTCATGATGACCAAAGCTAATAATGACTTGAAACCATGAATCTCATCAAACTGATATTCTCTCTTCTTACTCAACGCAGTCTTTATTTGCTAGAAGTAAGTGAGACTACTATGAATATCATTTATTTGCTAGAAGTAAGTGAGACTACTATGAATATCATTTATTTGCTAGAAGTAAGTGAGACTACTATGAATATCATTTATTTGCTAGAAGTAAGTGAGACTACTATGAATATCATTTATTTGAAAGGGAGATATATGCAACCTCCTGAAGCCACACCCTAACTTTGCATGTGCTTTTGGTATGGGTCTATGTAAATTTCTGATCAAAGACATTAGTGTCATTCATAAATAAACTGGTGATGTGCTTGAGCACAAATGGCGAGCGAGCCTAAAACTACACTATTGTTAAACGATTAATTTTAACTTCAACACTCAAGCTACTAAAAAAAGTCAAGTTTAAATTACATGTATACGATAAAGGGATTTCGATGTCATAGTAACCACTTCCTGTAACAGTTAGAATTGAAAAAATAAAGTAACACAAACAAGTAGCATTATTTGTGACCGTCTATAGGAAAACCAGGCACAACGCGGCACCCTTCGCATTTTTTTTTTGTTGCACTTACGGAGTTGTCGGCGTCCAGATATTGAGCTCTCC